>WNFX01000612.1_pt1 | contig 48535 bp, 35 predicted proteins | sample 5400111 | NCBI WGS metagenome assembly WNFX01 (sample SAMN13153363, study PRJNA577476) | soil metagenome | isolation source: 40 cm soil or saprolite under grassland replicate 1 | place: USA:California | collected 2016-06-15
AAAAGCCCTGATGTATCCGTTTGACCATGTGCACACCAGGAAGATACAATGAAAAAGACGACCTATACAAATTTGTACATATATGCAAATCCAATATATCTGTCCACAACGTTGTGGCGATCAGAGGAGAACACGCACCATGACTGAGCACATCCCCGTTATTGTAGGCGCGGCACGGACGCCGACCGGGAAGTTTCTGGACGGCTTCGCCAGCTTTACCGCCCCGCAACTGGGCGCGATCGTGATAAGAGAGGCCGTTCGTCGTTCGGGCATCGATCCAGCGGCGATTGACGAGGTGATTATGGGGAACGTCGTCTCGGCTGGCGTCGGCCAGGCGCCCGCTCGCCAGGCCGCGATCCGCGCGGGTCTTCCGGTCGATATTCCGGCTGTGACCGTCAATAAGGTGTGCGGCTCCGGTTTGAAGGCTGTTATGCTGGCTGCCCAGGCGATCCGCGCTGAGGATGCACAGGCGTTTGTGGCGGGCGGTATGGAGAGCATGAGTACCTCGCCCTATCTCCTGTTAAACGCTCGTACGGGGTATCGTATGGGCGATGGTAAGCTTGTCGATAGCGTCGTGCACGACGGTCTGTGGTGCGCCTTCGAGGATATGCACATGGGCAACGAGGCGGAGATCATCGCCGAAAAATTTGGCGTGACGCGCGAGGAGCAGGACCGCTTCGCGCTGCAGAGCCACCAGCGCGCCGCCGCTGCTACAGAGGAGGGTCGCTTTAAAGAGGAGATCGTGCCCGTCGAGATCAAGCAGAAGGAGGGCACGCTCACGCTCGATAAAGATGAGCCCATTCGCAGCGATAGCTCGCTGGATGCCCTGGCGCGGCTGAAGCCGGCCTTCCAGGAGGGCGGCACGATCACTGCTGGCAACGCTCCTGGCCTGAGCGATGGTGCCTCTGCAACCGTAGTGGTAGACCGCGAGTTCGCCGCTGCACATAATATGACAATATTGGCGCGCATCACGGGGTACGCCGCTGCCGCCATCACGCCGCGCTACGTTTTCGCCGCGCCACCGCGCGCCGTCCATCGTCTCCTGGCGCGCACGGGCCTCAAGATCGGCGACTTCGACCTGATCGAGGTCAACGAGGCATTCGCCGCCCAGGCGCTCGCCAATGGTCGCGAACTCGACTGGGACTGGTCGCGCGTCAACGTCAACGGTGGCGCGATCGCCCTGGGACATCCCATCGGCTCCAGCGGCTCGCGCGTCCTTATCACGCTGATCCACGAGTTGCGTCGCCGCGGTGGTGGACGCGGCCTGGCGACCCTCTGCCTGGGTGGTGGGGGTGCCGTCGCTATGTCGGTTGAAGTATAATAAGCTAATATATTGCTAAAAATAAGTGCAGGAGCCACTCACTTCTTGCCTTGTAACTCTCGGAGGAGAAGTATCAAGATGCTTGATCAGAAATCGACAGAGTCAAAGCAGCCTGTTGTCGAACAAGGCACACTCTTTGATAAAGCAGAATTGGAGCGTCTCACCGTAAAGCGTGCCACGTGGGAGGAGACGACGGTCAAAGAATCGCTCGAACGTCTGCCGGAACGCGACAACCTCATCACGACCTCCAGCGTTCCTGTGAGCCGCGTCTACACGCCGCAGGACAACGCTGGACTCAACTACACGCGCGACCTCGCCCTGCCGGGTGAGTATCCCTATACACGCGGCGTGCAGCCCACCATGTATCGTGCCAAACCCTGGACCATGCGTATGTTCGCGGGCTTCGGAACCGCCGAAGATACCAATGCACGCTTCAAATACCTGCTGAAGCAAGGCCAGACGGGGCTCTCGACGGCCTTCGATATGGCGACCCTGTACGGCTACGACACCGATCATACACTGGCCGCAGGCGAGTTCGGCAAGTGCGGTGTAGCCGTCTCCTCGCTTGCCGATATGGAGATCCTGTTCGCCGACCTGCCCCTGGACAAGATCACAACCTCGATGACCATCAATAGTCCCGCTGCCGCCATCTGGGCCATGTATATCGCCAACGCTGAGAAGCGCGGCTTCCCCATGGCCTCGCTGGGCGGAACGCTGCAGAACGATATATTGAAAGAATATATTGCGCAAAAAGAGTTTCTCTTCCCGCCCGAACCCTCGATGCGCCTGGTCGTCGATACCATCGAATTCGGCACGCGCAACATGCCGCGCTGGAACACCATCAGCATCAGCGGCTACCATATTCGCGAGGCAGGTGCTACAGCGGTCCAGGAGCTGGCCTTTACGCTCGCCGATGGTCTGGCATACGTCGATGCGACGTTGGAGCGTGGCCTGAAGATCGACGAGTTCGCGCCGCGCCTCTCGTTCTTCTTCGATGTGCATAATGACTTCTTCGAGGAGATCGCCAAGTTCCGCGCCGGACGCCGCTTGTGGGCCAGGCTGATGCGCGAGCGCTATGGCGCGAAAGATCCGCGCTCGTGGATGCTGCGCTGCCATGCCCAGACCGCCGGCGTATCGTTGACTGCGCAGCAGGCGGATAACAATATCGTGCGAACCGCTATTCAGGCGCTCGCCGCCGTGCTGGGCGGCACGAATTCCCTGCATACGAACTCGCTCGATGAGGCACTGGCCCTGCCTACAGAGCGCGCGGCGTTGATCGCCCTGCGTACGCAGCAGATCATTGCCAGTGAGAGCGGCGTCGTCAATACCGTCGATCCACTGGGCGGCTCTTACTTCATCGAACAACTGACCGATGAGACCGAGCGCGTGGCAATGGACTACCTCAATCGCATCGAAGCCCTCGGCGGCGTGCTGGCCTGTATTCAGAATGGCTTCTTCCAACGCGAGATCGCCGAGTCGGCGTACCGCTATCAGCAGGAGATCGACCAGCACCAGCGCACCATCGTTGGCGTCAACGACTACATCTCTAACGAGAACGTCAAAATTCCCACGCTCTACGTCGATTACGAAGGCGAGAAGGCGCACATCGCACGCCTGCAGCGCGTGCGCAGTGAGCGCAGTGCGTCCGCCGTGAAGCGTGCTCTGGACGATCTGCGCTGCGCCTGCGAGGGGACGGAGAATACTATGCCGGCGCTAATAGAATGCGCGCAGGCGTATGCTACTCTGGGCGAGATCATAGATGTGTTCCGTGCAGCCTTCGGAGAGTACATGGAGCCTGCGGTGTTTTGATGTCGCGGAAGACTGCAAGGACGTTAGCAAACAGCAGGCGATTGCATAAAGACGGTCGCCCGCTCTCGTTTTATGTCAAGGAGGCATAGATGTCCCAGGTACAGGGTCTTGTGAAAAAATCGACATTGACGCAGGCCGAGCGGGCAGAGATCGAGCAGCTTAGCGATCTCTGCAATCGCTACGAGGACCTGCATATGCGCCTGGACTTTGGCATGTTGCGCACGCGTCCGGGCAATGTGGTCACTGATTTTCTCTATTATAGAGATGGTCGTCTGCTGGGATATCTCGGCCTGGATAACTGGGGTGCAGAGGAGCGAGAGGTCGTCGCCATGGTGCATCCTGCTTTCAGGCGTCAGGGCATCTTCAACGCGCTGTTCGCAGCCACCAGAGAGGAGTGCATCAATAGCGGTATACATCGCCTTGATCTTGTCTGCGAGCGTTCTTCGGTAGCGGGCCAGGCATGCGTAAAAGCTATCGACGCCCGGCATGGCTTTGCAGAGCACGAAATGTTCCTGGCAGACTTTCGCGATAGCAACGCGTTTGACGAGCGCCTCTTTTTTCGCCAGGCTGCAAGGAGCGACCTGGATGCACTTGTCACCGTGCAGGCGGCCAGTTTTAACGATCCTGAACTTTTCGTGCGCACGAAGCTGGTGCAATTCTGGCAGGACCCGCAGCGCCGTTTCTATCTCGCGACCTTTGGCGAGGGCGAGGTGAGCTGTAAGGAGCTTGTGGGTTCGCTGCGCCTGGACGAGTTCGACGAGGGAATCGGCATCTATGCCTTCGGTGTGGTGCCCGACTACAGGAGGCGTGGCTACGGGCGGCAGATGTTGGAGGAGGCGATTCGCATCATGCGCTCCGAGGGCCAGAAGCCGATTATGCTCGATGTGGAGGTCGATAACGTTGCGGCGATAGCCCTTTATACCTCCTGTGGTTTTCAGATCAAGGCCACGTATGACTATTATATTGTGGAAGTGCACCCCGCGTAGGGTGCTTTGAGAGTAGGATTATTGTAAATGTATTGGTTAGAGCTGGCCGTTCAGGTACATCCCGATGCGGTCGAATCGGTCAGCGAGCTGCTGAGCCGCTACACGTCCGAGGGCGTTGTGATCGAGGAGCCGATAGAGCTGATCGACGAGGGCCAGGAGTACCGCATCCTCACGGGGCAGCCGGTGCATGTGCGCGCCTATCTGCCTCTCGACGGTAAGGAAAAGGAGGCGCGCCAGCACATAGAGGAGGGGCTCTGGCACCTGGCGAGCCTTGGCGCACACTTCGTTGGCAGGCTGGAGACGCGCACGGTCAACGAAGAAGACTGGGCCAACGCCTGGAAGGACTACTTCCACGTTACGCATATCGGACGCCGCCTGGTTATTCGGCCCTCCTGGCGCGAATACACGCCAAAGCCGTATGAAGTCGTGCTCACGCTCGATCCCGGTATGGCCTTTGGTACGGGTCTGCATCCTACCACGCGCATGTGCCTGGAAGAGCTTGAGAAGCGTGTTCGGCCTGGTATGCGCGTCCTGGACGTTGGCACCGGATCGGGCATCCTCTCCATTGCCGCCGCAAAACTGGGCGCCGAGAGCGTCTATGCCATTGATAATAGTAGCGTCGCCGCCGAGAGCGCTGCGGCAAACGTCGCCATAAACGGTCTGAGCGAGCGCGTCAAGGTCGTGCTGGGCATCCTCGACGATGCGGAGGCCGAACGCCTGGCGGGCCGGTATGATCTGGTGCTGGCGAATATCATCGCCCACATCATCGGTTCGATCGCTCCGCAACTGGCGCGCGTCCTGACACCGGGCGGCGTGCTCATCACCAGCGGCATCATTGAGGCACGGCGTCAGGATGCCGAAGGCCCTCTACAGGCGGCGGGCCTGGAACAGATCGAGCAGGTAATGATCGAAGACTGGCTGGCGCTGGTCTGGCGCAAACGAGAATAACAGCCATGCATCGTTTTTTCGTCGCACCCGAACTGCTGCAAAGCGAGACCATTCAACTTCCTGAGAAGCTCGCCCACCAGGTCAGAGACGTCCTGCACCTTGCCGTCGGCGAGCAGCTCTTGCTGCTCGACAACAGCGGCGACGAGGCGCTCTGTACCGTCACCAGGAGCGGACGTAAAGACGTCGAGGTAGAACTGATCGAGCGCCGTGCGGGCAAGCCAGATTCGCCGGTGCATATCATCCTCTGCCAGGGCCTGCTCAAATCGGCCCGCTTCGAGTGGATACTGGAGAAAGGCACGGAGCTGGGCGTTGCGGTCTTCGCGCCCATTCTCTGCCGTCGCTCTGCGCCTGGCCTGGAAGATGCCGGACCTGGCAAGCGGCAGCGCTGGCAGCGTATTCTCCAGGAGGCCACCGAGCAGTGTGGGCGTGCGCGTATCCCCGAACTGCACCCCATTCGCCCCTTCACACAGGCGCTCAACGATATCCCTCCCGGTGCCGTCGCGCTAATTCCGTGGGAGGAAGAGCGTGATTACAGCCTGCGCGACGCATTAAAGGTCATCGAACGAAGGGAGAAAAAGAGCCCGCTTACCATCGTGCTCTTCATTGGGCCGGAGGGTGGTCTGTTGGCTGAAGAGGTCTCGCAGGCGCGACAACACGGAGTGCAGCCGGTCACGCTGGGCACCCGCATCCTGCGCGCCGAGACGGCTGCCCTCGCGACTGTTGCCAGCGTCATGTATGAACTGGAGTAGGAACCCGGCGTCACGAGAGAGGTAGCGGCTCCATTGAAGGCTATCTATCAGTTCTCCGACAGCCCCTCGCCTCCCAGGATCGCGTGCACGTAGTTCGCGACAAAGTGCCGCTCATCGACGCCATCGATGACCATGCATTCAGCCACCGAAACGATCTGTGGGGCCACCTCGTGTAGTGCATTGATGATATCGCGCTCGTTGCGGTGGTCCGCATTAGAGTCGGTCACGAAAGCGTACAGTTCATCGGTAAACTTCTCTTCATCCGCAAGCAGGCGGAAAATGTTACTGGCCATTATTGAGCCTTTCGCGTAGACAGGGAGAAGGCTACCCTTCTCCATTGATTGATCATGGTACAGCGCAGGCAAGCAATATGCCTGTTGGACCATAATAATTATATGTTAAGAAAATGCTTATATGTCAAGTGCTGTCATGCTCGCTTCGACTGATACACTGATTGCGCTAATCCCCTGCGCATGTGCAGATGAGCATTGTGGCATCTGCACATGCGACCGATCTTCGTCAGGCGGTGAGCAAAGAGTCGAGCACCGCACGGGCCGTAGCCTCGTCGGGCGCTTCGACGATCAATCCGATCACCGTGCGGAGCGCGTCGACCTTTTGTGTCTGCTCTACACGCTGCTCCGCCAGTACGGCGAGAGATGGATAGAGCTTCTTAACGAGCGTCTGCAAGACTTGCCGTGTCGCGGCTATCTCGCCTTCAACTCTGCCCTCGATTTTGCCCTCGATTTTGCCCTTTTCTTCGCCCTGGGAAAATCCCAGTGCGCGCTGTTTTTGCACAAACTCATCATTTTCCAGGAGATACTCAAAGGCGTCCAAACGCTCCCTCACTTTCTTTTTATCCTGCGACGACACCATTTGGGTGCGATATAAGAATACGCTAAGCCATAGTAGTCGCCGTGCTAGCTTTGCCTCATTATATTTATAACGCGCTACAAGTTCGTCTATTGCCTGTAGCAGGAGTTCTGCATCAGCATTGCTCATTGCCGGCAGCAATGGGTACATGCTGATCTCGCGCCTTGCTATATACTTCCGTGCATCCAGGGACCATATCTCAATCACCCTGAAGTGAAAGACGAGCAGTTCTTCGTTTCCGATAGTCTCTCTGAGCGGCGATCGGTTGCCTGTTGCTTTGAAGAGATAGACTATGATCGAGATGATGGGCAGCCTATAATCACGCAACAGGCCCGCGTGATAGATAAGCGATCGGTAGACAATATCTTCGTCCTCGCCTGCCTGGAATTCCATTTGCAGGATTGCTGATCTGCCCTGGTATAGGATACCATATGTGCTGTCAGTGCGCATCGGTGGGCGAAGTACTTCAATGTCGAATACGTTGGTAAATCTGGCACCTTCAAGAAGAATTGGAATCAGCTCTTCCGCGTCTTCTTTGAAAATGCCCTTGATAGAGTTATCATAAGATTGTTGATTCATTTATCGATCCTTGCATTATACATCTGCCACCTTCCTCATGCATAGTATACATTGCCAATGCGCATTTTCAAAATGAAGGATCGAAATATAGCTATCCAGTTTCAGCCCAGAGTATCGAAGTGTGGCACCATCTGCCTCAATGTTCTGTAGATCTTGTCGCGGGCGCTGGTCGGCAGCAGGCTCTGCTGGATAAGCTCGATCATGGCTGGGATATCGGATGGCTCGCTCCGGATGCCGCTAGAGACGGGCTGCCAGTACTTTTCGAGGTAGGCGCGGGCGTCTTCTCCCTGTTTGAACGGGAGGATGAGGCGCACTGCCTGCGCCCGGTCGGGATAGCTGCTATCGCCTATGGTGAGTGGAACAGTGGCGGCTTCCAGGCGCTGCTCTGTTGAAAGCTGCTCGTTCTGCGCCTGCTGCCAGAGAATCTGTGCGGCCTGTCGTCTGCTTGCGGCATGGGGAGGGCTGCTTGCGTAGAGATCCTGCGCAATCTGAATACGCTGCTCCGCGCTGATATCGGCGCGCTGTGCCAACCGTGCCAGGATCGAAAGCTGCCCTTCGTTCGAGGTTATGAGATCGTAGTCGTAAAGGATCTGGAAGATCTGGATGGCATTCTCGACGCTCAAGGTGGGTTCTTTTGCCATCGCTAGCAGTGAGTCAACGGCGCGCTGATTCTCCTGCGAATTGAGCGGACTGCACCTATAGAGGGCTTCGACGACCTGAATCCTCTCTTCGAAGGTAAGGTCGGTCTGCTGGACGAGGTGCAGGAATTTCTGCGTCGCCTGCAGTTGTTCGCAGGAGCCATCGGGTCCGCTGCCGTACAGCGTCTCGGTGAGTCCCACGGTCTGCTCGAAGTCGAGATCGGGCCGTTGCAGCGTGTTCGTGAGAAGCGTGATGATGTGTTGTCGCTCGTCGGCCTCGTCGTGGTCGTTCCAGGAGAGCGCTTCACCTGCCTCGGTGATTTCTTCGATGCTGGCTCCTGGCCTGCTGACCGCTTCCAGTAAGAGCCGGGCCACCTGCAGACGCCGTTGTGATTGCACTGGCACCTGGTACAGTGTGTAGGTCCCCTCCAGGATTTGTGCGAAGGTCGCGTCAGGGGTGTTCATGAGCGCCAGGAGCTTATCGGCGGCGCTCTCCCACGCGCTGAGAGCACCCGTCGTCGCCGAGTACGAGAGCGCGTCGACGGCCAGCCGCACCTGCTCAAAGGTCGTCTCTGACGACTGAAGCCAATCGAGCAGCCTCTTGCTGACGAGTTGCGCGGCCTCCGGCGTAGTGGAGGAACGACGCAAGAACGTGCGTATAACCTGTATCGTCTGTTCGAACGAGAGCTGCTGTTTTGTGGCTGTCTCAAGCATCATCTGCACAGCATTGAGCTGCCCCGCCGATCCGACCGGATAGCATTCGTAGAGGGCCTGGGCCGCTTGAAGAGCGCTGCCGGGCGCGCGCTCTGCGCTTTGAGCCAGGATGGCCAGCGCCTGCTGTGCCTGCATCCGCAGGTCTGTGTCGGCTGGATTGCTGCTGTAGAGCGCCTGCGCGATCTGTATCCTTGTGCTCTCAGCGAGAGTACTCCGTGTGAGCAGGTTCAGCAGTGCCATGCGACCCGGCTGACTGTACTGTTGCGTACTAAGCAGCGAGGCGAGCGCACAGATAGCATGATTGCGCTGGGAAGGAAAGGGCGAGGTGGATATGACTTCGCTCAGGCGCGTAATGATCTCAACAACCAGCCTGTTCTGAAGCGTAATCTCCTCTTTGAGACAGGAGCAGGCAAAGAAGAGGTCCTGCTGGATGATATCGGTATATGTGCTGCGGCAACAGACCTTGCTATCGACGGGATCGAGAATAAGTTGCAGCTGCGTTGTGGCTCTTCCGGGACCAAGCTTGCCGAAGAGCAGCAGAATCACCTCCTGCCAGTGGGGATCGTGCAGGTGTTGCGTTAAAAAGGCATTGAGAATGGCGTTCGCATCCTCGCCGGGCCGGTCGGGAGGAGGCGGGTCAGCCTGTCGAAAGTAGACGTCGAGCGCCGCGAAGTACTCCTGGAAGGTCTCATGGATAAAGCCGTAAAGATCTTCTCCGCTCTCGTCCTTCCCGCGCTTCACGATCAGCCCGGTCTCGGTACGCATCAGATCGAGGAACCGTTCGGCCTCGATCTGCCGTTCCTCTGCTGAAAAGAGCTGGCGACTCTTGAGAAACCTCTCGACCTCCGCCTGCATTGTTCGCGTCTTGCAAGCGTTCGTAGAGAATGAAGCCCAGATGTGCGATGCAGGCGCGCTGTACGTCGCGCGTCATCTGCATCCCCTGCCAGCGTCCGTTCGTCCCGCGCCGGCGCGACCATGTGTCTAGCAACAGGTCGGCGCAGCGGTCATAGACATGCACGCGCCTGTCCGGGAGCCGCTCGGTGCGGTGCAGGGTCGTGATGATCGTCAGCAGCAGCGGGTTTCTGGCCAGTGTGTGCAGGCGCGGGTTGCCCTTGAGCGTCTGGTAAAGAGACTCAAGCTCCTTCTGGTCGTCGTAGGGAAGTGGTGAGAGGCGCAGTATATTGGTGTACCAGCGCTTGAGAAACAGGTGTATCTGCTCATCGTCGAACTCCTGCAATGTCCCATGCGTGAACCAGCGCGTCGAGAAGCCGAATAGCTCGTAGCCGACCGGGCGTGACGTGACCAGGATGCTGTTGCCCCGGTAGTGCTGGGCAATCTCCTCAATCGCGTCGATCAAGCGGCGGCGCTCATCCTGGTCCACAACCTCGTCGAGTCCATCGAACAGGAAGAGCAGCGCGTTCTGTTTGAGCAGGACATCGAATACCTGGGGAGCGACGTGAATATTCATCCGTTCCAGCACGATCTCGGTCATGTAGGAGAACAAGCTGATATCGGGCTGCTGTGTGCTGATATCGGAGAAATCGTGCAGCTCGATGCGCAGTGGCACCGGTTTGCCGGACAGCAGCGACAGGTTGGCAGGCGCGCGATGCAGGAGACGCGCCGTTGCATGGCTCCATGCCAGGTAGCGCGTCACCGTCGATTTGCCCGTTCCTGGTCCGCCGAGCAGGACGACGTAGGGCGAGCTCTGTAGCAGGCTGGTGATCGAAGCGAATTCCTGCTTCTTGCTCTGTGTTGTATCGATCAGCGTGATATGTTGCGGCACAAAGATCGCATCCAGTTCAGCGTCCTGGTCGCCCAGATCTTCGGGAATGACGCGGGGTAGCTTCAGCGAATCATAGGTTCGCTCGACATAAGAGAGATACGCCGTGACATCCTGCTCGAACTGTTGGGTTGTATAGTCGGGCGCAACGGCCCGCAGAATCTGCTTCACACCAGCCGTCAGTTCCTGGATACCTTCGGCGATCTGCGGCAGGCGCTCCTGCGTCGTCTTCGCGGCTCGGGCATCCAGCACCTGGCGTACCTGCTCGCCGAAGACCTCGTCGTTGTACAATTCATTGAGTAGTGCCGAAAAGAAGGCCGCTAAGTAGGGCGTCGCGTCCACTGGCGCGGATGGCTGGGGCAGCGCAAGCGTCTGTACGCGGCGCGCGCGATTGTAGATATCCGAGAGCGCCTGCAGGTCGGGAGCGTCGGAGAGCGTAAAGAGGCGCAGGGCTTCGCGCCGCAGCTCCTCGTTATGAAAACCCGGCTGTGCTAGAACGGCGAGAATGTTCCGGTATTGATCACGTTCGGGTTGCGCCCGAAAGCTGCTTATACCCCGCACCGCAGCCTTTCCCAGCGCCTGCTGGAGACGCTGTACCTGCTTACGCTTCTTCTGCCAGCGAATGAACCAGCCAAAGAGCCAGTCCTGTCCCGCCTCGATGTCGGAGTGCAGCAGCGTCTCGCCAATGGCAGGCAACCACGAGGAGGCGCTTTTCACAAGGAGTACAATAGCCAGAGAGATTGGATCCACCGACATCGCTTGACCACCTTCTCACATACTGTTCATAATATACATAACATGTCCTGATCCAGGTTCGCAGTCCAGAGTTGAGTATACAAATACACAGATAGATTGTCAATGAAAGTAGAGAATGGGTACGGTACATGCATAAAAATATGACAGGGGTGGCCACAATGATGCCAATTTCAGCGCGCTTATGTTATAATCTAAGACAGAGCGAAAGTGCTTCAGGAAATGCTATGCTCTAAATATCCTTTCGCAGAGACTGATTGGGAGAGAAGTACTCTGGCGAGAGAAATGAAGGTAGATATGATTGATCCATTTTCACGGTCGGTAATCCGGCTCACGGGGCAGGCCAGATCTTTTCAGGCCAATATCGCGGATGAGTCGGTGGAAGACCTCGTAAAATATGCGAACACCTGCGAAACCGCCCTGCAACAACTCTATACCCATGCAGAGAAGCAAAAGATCGACATCAACCAGTACTACCCGCAGATCTCCAGCATAGAGGGAAGCCTGTTGCGTGCCAGGAAGCAGATCCAGCAGAAGATAGACGACGCTGAACCGAGCAAACTACCCCTGTGGATGCAATCGCTAGGCTCGGTCAATATCGCGTTGCGCCTCGCGTCGGGCTTAACGCGCCTGGCGAGACGCGCTAACGTAACAGGTATCTGAAAAGGTATCCAGACGATGCAGATTCCGAATTTTCACGATGTCCTCGAAGCCCGGCGTCGTATCCGTCCCTACCTGGCGCGCACGCCCCTGTATAGCTATCCCGCTATCAATGAACTCCTCGGCACCGGCGTTTATATCAAGCACGATTGGACACCTGTGAAGATTGGCGAATAGTTAACTTCTACCCGCGCTTCAGCGTCATCACGCAACCGCTGGGGCTTGAGCACTACGCTGCCTAAGAAGCGGTTTAATTCGTCACGGTGGACGTATGTACAGCGACGCGACTCATCACGCTTGGTTGTCGCAAACTCACCTTTACTCGCCCGGTAGCTGAGGACTTTGGGGTCGATACCGCTGAGCGCACCGGCTTCCACTAATGATAGCCACTCCTTATCCGTTTCCACTTGCCGTGTTATCGGCTCTACCTGGGGCGGCGCACTGACCGTCACCCGAACACCAAGCACCACTAAGGCATTGCGTTTCTCTTTGAAGCTGGCCTCGTGGTACCTGCCCTTCATCGCGCTCAAAAAATCTAAGAAATTGAGCACTCGCCGCTGATAGAGGTCAAGCAACTGCTCATTGGTACTGGCGTGCTTAACCTGCTCCTCGTACTTCCGCAGTTCTGCCTGTTTCTGTTGGATGTCAGCAGTGACCAGGTTGTAATAGTAGCTACCAGGCGTATGCTTGGCCTGCTCAATCTCTGCCTGAGCAATTTCCTCCTGGAGCTTCGCGAGTTGCTGATTGCCGGTGGTATGTTCCAGAAACGCTTTTACGTCCTGCTCAATCCGTGCGCGGATGGTATCTCGAATCTGCTCAATGGCCTCGAACACTCGGCAGCAATCTTCCCACACCAGCTCATTGACTTTATCCGCCTTAATGCCCGTCAGGTCAGGGCAGGCATCGTATTTATTGTTATCTTTGCAGCACTGGTAGTAGCCGACCGCTACACCGTCATATACCCGGTATCTGCCGCCCATGCGGTAGCCGCAGGTCTTGCAGAAGATATGGCTCTTTAAGAGGAAGTCTTCAGGCTTTAAGTGTAACCGGCTCTTATCTACTTGGTTGTGCTTGAGTTTGTATTGGGCGAGTTCATACAGTTCGTTCGGCACAATTGCCGGTATGCCGCCGGGTATCTGCTTGATGTTGTCGTTCGGCTTCCTGCCGGGCTTTCCCTGGGGCGACATGACGACTCTGGTTTTTAAGATTACCAGGGTGCCGATATTCTCAGGTTCAATCAGGAATTTGTGGACGGTCGAGGGCTGCCAGGCCGTGCTTTTGGCTTTGGTGCCTCGGCTCTTCGCAGGCGGCAGTATACCGTCTTCGGTCAGCTTATGGGCGATGGCCCGTACGCTCATATCCTGCTCAACAAACATGGTGAAGATGGACAGGCGCGTCAGCGCTTCCTCATGGTTCACGCGGTAGGCGGTTTTATCCTTGTCCACCCATTCCCAGCCGTAGGGGGCGCGACCTGTAGCCATCGGCAGGTCTTGCGCCAGCCTGGTCTGCCAGTGCCGGTTCGCGTATTCGACGATCTTTTCCCGCTCGCTCTCGGCGCTCCAGGCCAGGATGGAGCGTACCAGCTTGCCAGTCAGGCTATTATCGATGTTCTCAGATACAGAGACGATCTCGCCGCCGTTAGACTCAATTTCCTCAAAGATCATGGCCGAGTGGACAAAATTGCGGGAAAAGCGGCGCAGGTCAAAGACAATTATCATATCGGCCATATGGTCACGGATGAGCTGGCGGGCAAACGTCAGCTTGTCGCGTAAGGTGTAATGGATGTAGCCGCTCTTGGCTTCGTGAAGGACGATCACGATGTCGATATTATGCAGCTCTGCGTATTGCCTACACTTTTCCTCTTGATATTCCAGGCTCTCGCCATCTATCTCCTGCTTGTCGGTGCTGACGCGGCAGTAGATAACGGCGCGTTTCCGAGAGTAGATTTCTCTACCTACCTTCTGCTCGATACGTGCAATGCTTTTGTTGGTATGATTGAGCTTCTCAGTGTCCATCAAACACCGCTTTCTATTTCTTCGCTTCAGAACGAACGGAGCATGTATCATCACCGCAGAGCGATTTCACCCACTCTACCAGCGCGATCTGCTTACCTGAAGGCCATGGATAATTGGCCTGCCCGACGTACAAAGCTACTCCCGTTTACCCTGCCCTCCGGAATCCAGCAAGGATTGTACACAAGAACCTGCTCCATATCAAGCGGCATGAGAGGCAAAACAAGCGCCTCAAGAGAACGACTAGTAACCGACTAGCAACCGATTGCCTTGAGCAAGCTGACGGCCTTTTGTTTATGCTACGAGACGAGGGAGAAAAACTGGATACTGATACGCTGCGGATTAGTAGGAAGCAGGTCTCTAAAGTCAAGCCGTTGGAGGTGAATGCTCACCTTTGCTATCCCGCCTACCCTTTCAAGAGTTGCCCGTGCCTCCTGCTGACTTTTTCCTGCAATGCTTCGCGTCAGCTGCGCGAGCTGTGCCTGGTTGAAATGATACACCCATATCCCCTGGAGCGTGACCTGTAGTGCGACGGATTTGGATTGGTAGGTGGAACCGTTGACCGTTACTTGTACTGTGCCTGCTTGCTGGTAGCTGATCAGGTTCGCATGATGAGCAAGGACGCTTGTTGCTACCTGGTTGAGTGAGTCCGTGAGATACGCCACACTGCTACAGGTCTGGGTCACGGAAACGGTCACGCTTGCGGCTTCGGTCCCCGGCACTGCGCTTGCCTGTGTGCGCGGTGTACACAGGGGAGGAACAAGCTGCTCCCCTGTTCGTGTCTCGTTGGCCAGTGCTTCGGTTGTCCAGGGTGTCAGACCTGCTACCAGGTCGCTTGCAGTGTTGTGAATATCACTGGATTGGATAAAGCTGTAGTCTTTCGCGTCCTGTCCACCGGTAAACGCGCTGGTATTGGTGGCGGTGAGAAACGCACTCCCACAACACCGGGTAAAGACCGCGTGGGCGGCGATGTTGCCTGCACTTCCCGTTTGGATGACATGGGCGGGAGCAAAAGCAGTCCCTAACATGGGTGGGACGACTGCTTGTACGGTGACGCTTGCATCAGTGACCACCGTTACCCCTTGCACCGGAAAGCTTGTCCCCACGGGGATGGTGTAATTCTGCGAGTCGGCATTGTAAAAGGTGATGACCCCGGTTGCTCTCGTCGCGTCGTTGTGGCCATGTCCGGTGGCGGAGACCGTCTTGCTTTTCGTCAGGCTGATGGTGGCGACACGTCTCCCCTGCACCTGAGAAGCGTTGGGATGTGTTGCAATCAGCAACGTGGCACCGGTCTGCAGCATCCTCGCCTTCGGGGTGATCATGACAGTTGCACTTGCTGCGAGTGGCAAGAGGTAGAGGTAGCTTCCTGTTCCTGCGGTAAGTAGACAGAGAAGCACCAGAGGAACAAGTACAAACGAGGTTCTACCCCGTCGCTGTGTTCCTGGTGATGCTGGCCCTTGTAGCGCGTCCTGAGGGAGGTCCTCTTCCTGCTGCCCCTCATCGACAAGCGGTACGGTCGGCGTTCCGGTTATCGGCACCTCGTGTTCTGACGGTGACGGCGCGACGCTTTCAATGGCGTTGGTATCGAGGGGGTTGTTGCCGGTGTTTGGCACCAGTAACACCGCTCCCCCTTCTAAACGGTACAGATCAACATCGATGACCGGACGCTCTCTTGTGTCGTCGGACGTGGTGGTATCTGGCTCCTCTAGCTGCTGTTGCGCGAAACTGGCACGGATGATGGTTTCTACCTGCTGTTCCAGTTCGTGGCTGTGTTCTGCCATGGAATGACCTCCTGTCTATTAGTTGGGTGCTGGCTTAAAACTGGTGCCGGTGTTAAGGAAAATGAATTTGCTGTCTCCCACATGAAGCACTAAATCAGGTTTCCCGTCGCCGTTGACATCTTCAAACGACAGCGTGACGGGGGTCAACTCCTGCCCGTCTCCGATGAGCCTTGGGCCAATGTAGATACGGGCGTGAGTCGGATCGTCTCCGGGGAGTTCGATGACGATGAGATGTTTGTCAAAGTTCTCAGCGATGAAGTGACTCATGGGGTTGGCGGCGGTTCCATGCCCGACGCTGGAGTCGGTCTGGTAGGTTCGTGGGTAGCCGTATGTTAATTGGTTGGTGAAGTTTGTCCACAAGGTAGTAACATACGAAAGTGCTACCCAGCCTATGAGCATGAGTATCATTGTTATCCCTACCCATACTAGAAAGTGGAAACGGGGGAAACGGTGGTGTGGTCTTGGGAGGTCGTCGGTGTGCGGTTCTTGGGGTTGGGGCGCGGGTAACGCTTGCCGCTTTGGTGGCGGGGGTGTTACCAGTATAGCCGCGTCTTTGTATGCTTGTGGCATACTTGATAATTCACGCTCGGTGACGTGCATTTCTGTCCCGTCTGTCATGGGGATAACAAACTCTACGTTGATAGGTCTATGGCGTAGAGAACTGCTGCCAATAACCCCTACTTGCCTATCATCCCTAGTAGTTTGTCGCCTCGCTGCGGAGGAGGTCGGCGTATACCCTTGTCCGTTTGCTTCTCTTCGTCTTTCTTCGAGTTCTTCAGGGGTTGCGCTTGCGCGTCTATAGCGGGTTTCCATTATATTTCCCCCTCGCTTTGCTTGCCTTCTATCAGAAGGTCTGCCGCTTCTCTTAACGTCATGATGCCCTCATTAATGAGGCCGAGCAGCTTCTTTACTTCCCTCTGCTGGCGTTGACACTCACAAAGAGTATTGTTACAAAAGGGTTGTTCTGCTGTGTGAAAGTAGTAAATAGGTATGGGGGTACGTGGGTGTGCTGTATCTGTCTCAGTTGCCAATACGGGCAGGTACTCACTGAGCAGTTGATGGAGCGGTATACCTTGCATGTGGCTCTCTCTTTCGATTGACAGGGAAAGCCTATAGTCTTATACTAGACATAGACCTTAGCCCGTCCTGGCAGCAAAAACGGCAGGGTACGCCGTCTCGCTGCCATTGTGACAACAACACACTATAAGGGGCGGTCAATCTATGTTTTGAACTGCGGTAGCTTTGTCAGGACTGGCAGTTCGCAACATGCGCGAAACGGTCTCAACGGGAACGCCTGGGGTTTGCCCGGGCGTTCTGGCATCATCCCCTTAGTAGCGTACTACTAATTCATCAACATCCTGTACTTCACCTCTTCTTGCAGAGAGATGAACAGTCGGTGCATCTCATCACTGTCCAGACCCAGCCCGCTATCTGCGAGAGAGGGCATCTGCGCGTCATTGGCAAGCAGGTCAATGCCGCCTTCGCTCATCATGATGAGCGTGTGTTGCCCTAAATCGAGTTCGTGCAGAATAGAAACTGGTTCGTGTAAGCATAGCTGTTCCATATCCAAGATGTTTCCTTTCTGGCTGATGTGGTACGAAAGAAAAGACTTACGGGTGCTGTTTCCCTCTTCTGCTTGCGACTTGATTTTCACCAAAGCGAGTTCCTCGCCATTGCAGGTTCCGACCGGTAAACTTAATGTATCTCCCCAGGCTTACCATGAGTCAGTTGTTAAGGTGCAGATATGAAAGGGACTATGGACAGTGTACTCGAAGAAACCGGCGAATAAGATGAAGAACTGGCGTGAATACGCCAGTTCTGCCTGTACATCTCCCAATTTGTCAGGTATACTGTTGAAAGTACAAGATGCTATCGATGGTTGATAATGATCGTAAGCGATCGAGTTGCAGAAGAAGGGACATCTGCGATGCAGCTATCAAGACCTCCTCATGACTTCACAACATCCATATCGCCCGATCATTTTGGAGCGCTTCTCAAGTGGCTCCGAGACCGGCATGGCATTGCGCAAGCACTCGTTGTCGTACACTTACCAGGCACAATTGATCAGCAGCGCTACTCCAGCTTTGAACTGAATAAACGATCTCCCACGTTTGATGAGCTATCAGTAATTTACCAGGCTCTCAAAGATGCGGATGTGCGTCTCTCTCTTCGCGACCGGAATATCTTTCTTGACCTCGCCAGGCAGCAACTCGAAACCAAGAGGACTCACAAGGTGCATAAATCCCCCAAGGAGTGGGATGATTTGCGCAGTAAGCTGGCTGCGATTGACCGGCTCCTTGATGCTCCATCGCTTCCTATGCAGACCAGCACTCCGCGCAACACCCTCCTGTCCAGGATGGAGATTAGCCACCTGATTGGCCGAGAAGGCTGGTTGGCTTCGCTCTATGGGGCCATCGCGGGGAAGCCATCCATCAAGTGGCTGATCCTTCAGGGACCTTCTGGAATTGGCAAGACCTCCGAGCTGCATCGCATTGCGACATATTTTCAGCAGCATATCCCACGGTACTATATTGTCCTCTGCCAGCTTCCCGAACGTGAACAGGAAGTGATCGGTGCCGATGTGGCCCTCGAATTCCTCTTGAGTGAAATTTTCCAGGACATTGGGCTGGTAAACGCCTCTCTGCCGACAGAGAGCCTTCAGGCCCGGATGAAATATGTATTGGATGGCCTGGCTCGCGCTGATCGACCGGTGCTTCTCCTGCTCGACAATGCTGAACATCTCCTCGACGAACAAGGCGACCTTGTGCCGACCTGGAGGCAATTCTACAAACAATTTGTTCACGCGCACCATCGTGCTTCATTGGTTTTGGCGACGAAGGAGTGGCCGACCAAGTTCACCCTTGAAACTCAGTGGACTCTACAATCGATGGTCCCTGCGCTCTCGCATGACGAGGGAATAGTCCTACTTCAGCGGTTAGGACTCGAAGATCTCCCAGAGGAGCAGTTAGGTCACGTTGTGGAAGTCGTGGGAGGAGTACCGGTGTGTCTCGAGTGGGTCACGAAACTGATGAGAGAGCCCCTCTTGCAGGGAGATTGGTCGGCGTTCGAGGATGAGGACGACGATGAGGCAATATCAGAAAAAGCCAGGGCCCAACGTCTCGGACAATTGCTGGAAGATGCTTCGTTGTTTGGTGGCCCAATCGCGACGCGGCTCACTCCCCTGCTCAACCGGGTAATACGACATCTCTCGGCAGACGCTCTCGCCGCATTGAATGACCTCTCGGTAGCACCACTTCCCCTGGGTGGGCCAGCATTAAAGATACTCTACCGTGATCCAGCACCATTACAAGAGCTACGTGACGCCTCTTTACTTGCCGCATATCGCAAGCGGGTGCAGCTGCTACCGATGGCTGCCGCACAGGTCAAGCAGCTTCTCTCTCAGTCTCAAATACGAGAGGCTGAGGACCGTATGATTGAAGCACTCCAGCACTGGCTGGAGCGAAGTATCGCGAATACTCAAGAGAAAGGGCTGGTCTTAACTGAGCTTGCCTGCCTCCTCCTTCGCCATCATCGCTTCCTGGCAACTGCCGAATTGGTCCTCTATCATGGCTGGCTCAGCTTCCATGCAGGCCAGATTCTGCGCCTGGCTCGGCGCATCCAACAAGCCCTGGCTGAACGCCCATGGGCCTCTCCCGAAACGGACATCGAAGCAGAGAGCGGCTCTCTTCTCTTACACTATTACCTTGCCTCGTACCTTGGTGAGACTCTTGACACGGAGAAAAGAGGGGAAGACTACGAGCGCATGTATAAATGGGTTACTACTGGGCAGTTGAAGGTTGAGCCTCTGATGGAGGTTCACCTGGTTGATCATCTCATGCTTGGTTGTGTGAATGAGGATCGCTACGAGGAAGCACAGCAGCTTCTTGAGAGCTGCTTTACTCGTTTGACGTCGTTGTTGCCAGGTGACGCAGAGTTACATGCGACCCTGCTGTCCAAGCGGGCTTCTCTCTACAGTGAGTGGAGCGGGTACGCCGAATCTCAGGAACAGGTGCAGGAGATGGAGTACAAGCGCTCACAGACCATTAAAGCGTATGAAGAGAGTTTCGCCCTCCTGGAACGCGCAGAACAGCAGCATGATTTACGTCCGCTCCAGCGAGATACGATCAAGAAAAAGCAGGCCACGGTACTCAATAATCTCGCGTACCAATTGAATAGAGCCAGGTGCTTCGCGGAGGCCCTTCAAAGAATCAATCACTGTATCGATCTCAAGAAGCAAGGATACGCTGATCTTGATTCCCTGGCTGCCTCCTACGGCGAGAAGTCGCAGATTCTGGCGGCGTTGGGCGAGTTCGAGGTAGCACTGCGATTTGACGAACTCGCCCGAGAGGAGATTGGACGAAGTGCCGACGCAGGGGACACCCGATCTCAGGCAGATCGTTGGATTTATCAAGTGAACCAGGCCCGCTTGTATGTGCTGATCGGCCGTGCCGAGGAAGCGGAGCGTCTGTTACGAGAGGCGCTCCCCATCAAAACGCAACGAAGGAGAATCTACAAAGTGTTAGCTGAAGAGGCCCTCATAGAGATCGAAAGCGCGAAGGCGGCGTCTCCAGATGGCCGGTTTCAATTGGACTGGCGCTGGGTTCGTCGGTATCGCGAGTTGAGTGCCTATGATGCCTACTGGTGGTGGGCACCAGGAGGTCCCTTCACTGACGAAGAGCAACACCAATGGGAGAAGCTCTATGCTCCAAAGGTGGATGAGGCGACGAAGGACCGGCTTCGGGAAATTCTTATGCAGTCCAGAGACCGCGAATTGAGTGCGGCACGAGCTTCGCATCGTGAGCCACGGCTTTCCTATCCCGCTCTTGATAGAGCTGAAGTGCGACAGCGGATTGCAGACTTCCTCCAGCTCGATGCGGAAATCATGGAGAACGAGCCAAATGTAGTGGTACGTCGCCTCTACCACGGAGCGATAGAGGATGAGGTGTGTTTTCTTCGCTTGATCGAAGCGACCGATAAGGGGGAAGGCAAGCACTTCTGGGACCTCACGCAACAACTGTATCCTCGACCTACCGGCCTGGAAGTGCAGTATGCGCTTGAGCAGGTAAGGCAGGTGCTGCTGCAGGGGTTGAAGCTACCAGAGACAAAAGCCGCCGCCGAGATTGAACGAGGGAGGCGCGATGCAAGGCAAGAGGCGTGCCAGCAGGTGATCGAGGTATTGCGCGACCAGTTCCATCTCTCGCTCGATCTTTCAGGAGAACCGAACGGGGACTTTGAGGATGTGTTCTCTCCTCCTGCCGATATACCGATGCTCTCGCCCCAAGGCGCGAAACGGTTCTTCGAGGCCGTGCTGGAAGCGCATGAGTATACCGGGTGGAAGGTCGTCCTTGATCCCAACGTAGCTGGCCCTCGGGTCGAAGCGAGCCTGCGGCAAGTCTTTCTACCCGCGGAGCCGATCCCCCTCGACGAACTGAGAGAGTACGTTTCGCACGAGCTGGCGGGCCATGTTGCGCGGAGCATAGCTGGTGAGAACTCGCGGCTCGGTCTGCTCGGAATGGGGACCAAAGGGTATATGGTCACGGAGGAAGGGGTCGCTGACTATTATGAACGGCAAGCGACCGCATTGCATGGAGACCCGGTTGATGATTCTGGAATCTGGCTGGGTACGCTTGCTATCGGCTTGGCATGTGGCGTTGTAGGTCCAGCGCAGACTTTCTCCTCCCTCTTCGCTTTCTTTGAGCCGTTTCTTCTCTTGTATCGTTTGCTCTGGCGCGACGACGAGGACCGACAAACGGCGGAGCGACGGGCGCAACGGAATGCCTTTACCCGCTGTCTCCGGACGTTCCGGGGCGTCCCTGATACTAGAAAGGTGGGCATTTGTAATACGAAAGATGTAGTGTACCTACGTGGCCGATGGTTAATTGATCAGGCAGTTGCACAGGATAAAACGGTTCTTGATCGTCTGGCTGTGGGCAAAGTCGCGTATGAACTCCTCCCGGAACTGGAGAAACTAGGAATCGCAGCATCCTCGCAATCATTCCGTACTCTGGTCTTGGACCCTGATCTGGACGCGTATATCTTGTCTTTTGAAAGTGAAGGCGAGAGGAAGGAGATCTGGTCATAGTGTAGTTGTTATCGTAGTGCGCTCTATTGGATGGAAACAGAGTCTAGTGTCTAAAGAGCATTGTAGCCTCTTCATGGAAGGCTGCAAATTGAAACAAGTGAAGGAGCTTTCATGATCACGCATTGGGAAGATGACCGTATGCCCGAAGAGGACAAGGATAAAGGTGGTAAAGGCGGTAGTAAGTAGGATGGGCGTGTAGCGTGTTGCCCTTGCCAATCCTCTTGGTCTGCAAGAGGATTGGCAAGGGTATTATAGTGTGTTGGGAAAACCGTTTGACGATTCCAAATTTGGCTGTTGATCCGACAAGAATGGTATTTTTTTATGGTAGTGACACGCCGCGTAAACCATTGCGCTTTTATGCCCAGACAGGACAGATCGAGTGGCTACTCGCACCAAATCGTCGATTTGCTGCCGCACTGGCAGATAAAGGATATCCTCACAACTACGAAGAACTACCGAGCGGACATAACTGGGCTACCTGGGAGCAAGGGTTGGAGCCAGGCCTCAAGTACCTGTTTGGTTTGCCTGATTAAGCCTTGTTCACACGAGACCACCACTCGCGAGGCAGGGAAGTGGTCAAGCAGTTGCTGGGCGAGGACAACTTTCTTTACCTCAAGTGTGAACAATATCCAGCCCTTTTCTCTCTTGATCTGAGCAGTATTCTCTGGTAGAATAGCCGCACTAGAAATCTCATTATAGATACCCGGTTCTAGTACGAATCATTCCGAGAAACAGGCTTGGGGCGTATAGAAAGAGAAAGCATAGAACACATGGAAGCAGAGTCATCAAAAATCCTTTCCTTGCCCCAAAACACTGCACTTCCTCTTCACAGACGAAAGCCCGAGGTTCGAAAATGAGCGAATTACGTGACTACCAGGTTGATCATCTCTTGCTGCTCGTCGGCTCCAACCCTGTGCCGAATGCGGTGGCGGGCCGGTTGCTAACCACAACAGCGGGCACGATAACCCTCATCCACTCGAAGGACGGTTTTAAGCTCGCACAGAGATTGAAATCATGGTTTGTTCGCGCGGGTTATTCAGCCGGAAAAATTGATTTCAAGGAAGTCAAAGAGTCGGATTCGCACTCAGTTTCTACAGTTGTACATCAGGTGCTCAATGAATACGAACATACTGTACTGGGCGAAAACAAAAGCGACTCCAACAGCGCAAACGAGGCGCGTGAGGTTCGTGTCGGTATCAACTACACAGGCGGCACCAAAGTAATGTCGGTACATGCCTATCGCGCGCTAGAGAACTGGATTAATGAACCTAAGAGGCACACCTTATTCAGTAGAAACCCCATATTCAGCTATCTCGACGCACGCACACTAGACATGTGCTTCGAACCGGCTCGAGGTCGGCCCACTACAATCGACGTTGGCAGGAAAGTCGAGATTAGCATTGATGACCTGCTTGAGTTGCACAATTGGAAGCTAGAAAAGTCTCCTACCAGGGAAGCGGTGCTGTCACAAAGTGCGGCAGCCCTGCTCGCTATCCATAGCAGAGAGGCTGACACTGAGGTCTGGACTCAATGGCTGCATGATAGCCTTTTCCGAAATGCTAAGAGACCGGATGCTGTCCGTCTTCCTTTCTGGGTGTTCCAGGCGGGAAAAGAGCTACAGGGACAGTTTGAGGTCAAACAATCGGGATTTGAAGCCAGGTGGAAAAGCAATACTGATCTGCAGAAGCTAGCAATATCCTGGCCTAACCTGTCGGCTTTGCGGGAAACCATGAGTAATGAGCTTGGACAAAGTGATGCCGAGTACCTCAACTTGACTGCAGCGAGAGGAAAGGGTTGCAAGGATGAACAAGATTTCTGTAAATGGTTAAGCGGAACCTGGCTGGAGTCTGCCGTGCTGTCTGCGCTGCAAAATTGCTCCCAGGAGTTAGACCTTCAAGAGTGCTGTATGGATCTCCAGCCCGAAATGCTACACAATGGGACCGGGAAGACCGGTTTCCAATTTGATGTCGCTGCGATACGTGGTTACCAGCTTTTCGCCTTTTCATGCTCTACCGAGAGTGGCGAAGATAGGGGAGGCAGAGGACGGCTGAAGCAGAAACTGTTCGAGGCCTATGTGCGCGCGCGGCAAATGGGTGGGGATGAGGCCTGTGTCGCGCTGGTATGCTGCGCAAAGCAGGAAATGGCCGACGAACTGGAGAACGAGATACGCCATGTTTTTAATCAGAAGGGGCGCATACGAGTCTTCGGCCGTGGGGATCTGGTAAACCTCACCGAGAATATCGCGGACTGGATTCGTAAGCAGAGCAAGGAGGGTTGAACATGTGGCTCGTCGTTGTCGATACTATGCAGATACAGCCATATATCTTCGGCAGTAACCGCCTGCGTGAGAATGTCGGCGCATCTTATCTGGTTGACCTCGCAACCAGAGACTGGGCATTTGAAGCAGTAAAATCCGCCGTACCCGGAAAGACCAATATCGGAGACGGAAATAAGCTGACAGATGATGCCTGGATCGAGAATGGTTGGGAGGCCGAGGTAGTGTATTCAGGAGGCGGCAAGTTCGTTGTGTTGTTCGGCGACGGGGAAAAGGCCAGGGAGTTTACTTCCAAGCTGTCGCTGCGTGCTTTGCGAGAGGTTCCTGGGCTACAACTGGTGATTGTCCAACAGGAATTGTATTGGCATGAACATGACCTTCACTACAAGCTGGATGAGGCGTTTCGCGCGCTGGCTGTGCAGAAGAGAAATCATGCCTGGTCAGCTCCTCTCCTCGGACTGAGCGTAACCGCATCCTGCGGCTCAACCGGCTTACCTGCCACCGGAGTGGTTCCGGGTATTCGTGGTGAGCCAGGCTACCTGGCTTCCGACGAGATCCAGGCCAAAGTAGATGTTGCCAGACCACAGCAAACCAACACAAGCGAAGCTGATCGGCGACTGCAAAGGACAATTAAGCTAGAAGCAGAGTACCGCTACCCCGCCGATTTCGAGGATATGGGTGCCACAGCAGGCGAATACAGTCATATTGCTGTCGTGCATGCCGATGGCAACGGCATGGGCCAGCGCATTCGTGACATCGGCAATAAGTATGACAAGAATCGTGATTTTGTACTCGCCTTGAGGGAGTTTTCAATCGATGTGGAGGATGCGGCAAAGAAAGCGCTCAATGCGGTACTAGATAGGCTCGTCAAACACATTGTTGATAAAGATGGCGGCAAGTCTATCGTTTATGAGCCGCACCAGGATATGTCGATCAAGATCGAGTTGGCAAAAGGCAAAGACGGCCGCTATTATATTCCTTTCCGGCCTATCGTCTTCGGTGGCGATGATGTTACCTTTGTATGCGATGGACGCCTGGGTCTGTCGCTGGCTACCGCATACTTGCGGGAGTTTGAGCAGCAAACGGCCGGACTGGGAAAAGATGGCAGTCGTCTGACGGCCTGTGCCGGTATCGCCATTGTCAAGAGCCATTATCCCTTTGCTCGTGCCTATGCATTGGCCGTCGAGTTGACAAGATCTGCTAAATTCTATCGTTCCAAGGAAGAAATTGCTGGCTCCTGCCTCGACTGGCATTTCGCCTTGAGTGGCCTGGGTGGTTCCATCACGGAGATTCGCGACCGCGAATATAAGGTGCGCGCGGGTTCATTGACGTTGCGCCCCGTCACCCTGCACGCCAACCCCAAAGAGGGACAGCGGGCTTGGCCCGTAGTTCTGAAAGGTATCGAAGCCTTCCAGGGAGAGCAATGGGCGGGACGTCGCAACAAAATTAAGGCTCTACGCGATACCCTGCGTGAGGGACCCTCAGCGGTTGAACACTTCAGAATAGCATTCAACAAAAAAGCTTACTTGCCGCGGGTCCTGCCTGAGATGCAGGACTGGCCGTTGAAAGGTTGGCAAGGTCCCTTCTGTGGTTACTTCGATGCCATCGAGTTAGTAGACTGGTTCATCCCGTTGAAAGGAGAGGGGTAATGCGTCGCCTGCAACTATGCCTGCGCCTTGAAAGCGATGCTACCTTCGGGCGTGGCGAGGGTCTGGCCGGGCTGGTAGACGAAGAGATAGAATACGACGTTGCGACCGGGCTACCATTCCTGCGCGGTCGCACACTGAAAGGCCTGCTGGTAGAAGAATGCGCCAACCTGTTGTTTGCTCTTCAGACAACACATTCGCCCGCGCTGTCCACACTTGAAGCCTCGGCCGAGCGACTCTTTGGTCGGCCCGGCAGTGGCCTGGAGAGCGCGGCGCTGCTACACTTTGGCCCGGCACTCTTGCCACCTGAATTGCGCGAGGCAGTACGCTCTGGGATAGAAAACGATGAGTTGGATCCTGCCGGTGTGCTGGAGGCGCTGACCACGATCCGCCGCCAGACCGCTATCGACGAAGAAAGGGGCGCTCCCGATAAGGGCAGCCTACGTTCGATGCGTGTTGTGCTGCACGAGACGCGCTTCTGGGCATGGCTCGACTTTCCCGATGACCCTGGTGTGGATGATCTGGCTTTGCTAGCTGCCTGCGTGCTAAGCGTGCGTCGAGGCGGCATAGGACGCAACCGGGGGCGAGGCCGGTTGAGCCTGCAATTGCTCAATGAGCAAGGCACCGACATCACTCTGAAGCCGCACTTCGAGCATTTCAAGCAACTCCTGGCGGGAGGACAGCCATGAACGTGATCAATTATCAAATTACTCTGCTGGAGCCGACCCTGGTCACTGCGCTGCAAGGCGATCCCAATAGCTCAGTAGCATTTGATTACCTGCCGGGCAGCGTCCTACGCGGCGTCTTGATCGGCAAGTATCTCGCCTCACAACCGGCCGATACCGGTGATAGTACGCTGCGACGACTTTTCTTCGACGGCACTACCCGTTACCTCAGCGGCTATCCACTGGACGTTTACGACAATCGCAGCAGGCCGGTACCCTTATCCTGGCAGTGCGTCAAGGATCAGGCCAAAGATAAAGAAGGGAAGATATTCGATATCTTCGATTTCGCAGTCGAAGCCCAGGATGACGATCAGCAATGGCAGCCCATCCCGACACCGTTCTATACGCAGCCCGGTGAATACGTGCGGTTGATTCGACCGGCTCGCAACGTGGCAGTACATACCCAACGCACCGCGCGCTTTGGTCGTGCTATGCCTGAGTTGCTCCCTATCAATACAGGTCAGGCAAGCGGGAAGACCATTAAACCGCTCAAGGCAGACGATATCCCCGGTGCCGTTTATCGCTACGATGCGTTGGCTGCCGGGCAGAAGTTCCAGGCTGCCATCATATGTGACAATGACGACGACGCGACAATTCTGCGCGACTTTATAGACGGCTACGTTACCCTGGGCGGCTCGCGTAGTGGTGGCTATGGTCGGGCCATGATCAGGCTACTTACTGAAGATGATTCCGACCGGGATGCGGCTGAAGATGACGAGGATGCGCCGGAGGATAAGCTGATCGTCACGCTACAAAGTGATGTGTTAGTACGCGACAAGCGAGGCCAGTTCGCCGTCGATCCCGAACTACTGCGCCAGATATTGGGCAGGCATCTACAGGTGGTAGACAAGCATCAAGAAGTGGCACTGGAGCTTAAAAGCGCGTTCGTGGGTGCTGTGCCAATCGGCGGTTTCAACCGTAAATGGGGTCTGCCCCTGCCCCAGGCCCTGGCGGTGCGCATGGGTAGCGTGCTGGTCTTTAAAGACCCTGACTGCGACCCCGCTCTGTTGCATGATCTGGAGGTACACGGCGTCGGCGAGCGTCGCGCGGAAGGCTTCGGCCGCATCGTTTTCAACCGGCAGCGAGTACCAAAGCTGGAGACGAAAGAAAATAAGCGTACAAGATCTGGGCCTGCTAGTCTCACAATCAGCCAAGCAGAGGCACGTACCCTCGCCGAGATGATGGTCAATCGCATGCTTATAAAATGGTTGGACGAAAGTCTGCTGGCCACTGCCAACACTTTAGAGATTACCAATCCGCCATCCAACGCGCAGATTTCGCGCCTGCGCAGCATTGTTCTCGAGGAGCTTCTCCAGAAGGCACCTGGCACCGGCAAGATACGCCGGCTTATTGAGAGTATTGAAGCTAGAGGCAGCTCCCGCCGCCAGTTCGAACGCAGTACCATCAATGGAGAGCCTCTGCTTCGCTGGCTGAAGCACCTGCTGGGGGACGGTAGCCAGGGTGCATGGACGATGGACGACAATGTTTGGAAAAATCTACTGGGTCTGAGCGGTACCGGAGTGATTGCCCAAATCGGTAACGTGAAAGCAAACATAGATGACGATCTGCGCCTGAAGTACGTACTCCGCCTCATAGACCTTGTGCTGGCGCGGGCAGCCAAAGAGCAAGGAAAGGAGAACTAGCCATGCCTAAGTCTTCATGGTCTGGCGATGTATCGCGCAAAATCGAGCGGCGCATCGTGGTCGAGGGCGATCTTGTTCTGCTGACCCCCGCCCATTTCGGCAATGGTGATGGTGATGACCTGATCAACATGCCGCTGCTGACTGATTCACTGGATGAAAAGACGCCGCTGCTGACCGGCGCGTCGATTGCCGGTGCCTTACGCGGCTACTTGCACGAACGCGAACAAGGCTTTCGAGCGAAAGTCGATATATACGCAAGTGCTGACAAGTCGGCCAGTGTACTCCTTTTCGGCGGCAACAAGGGCAATGATGCTGGCGAGCAGAGTCCGCTGATCGTCGAGGATGCACATGGCAAAAATGCCGACGTTGAGTTGCGCGATGGCGTGCGCCTCGCCGGTAAAAGTCGTACAGCAGAACAGGATGCATTATTCAATATTGAAATGTGGGAAGCTGGCACGACGTTTCCCTTGCGCTTCGAACTGGTCGTGCGCCAGAGTGATAAGGCATCCGAACTTAAGCGGGCACTGGCTACTGCCCTCGCTGGTTTCACCGATGGCAGCATCACCATCGGTGCGCGCAAGCGGCGCGGCTATGGCCGGGTAAGCGTAACGGGCTGGCGCGTCAAAGAATACGACCTGACAAACAATGGGCAGTTGCTGGACTGGATCGAGAATGGCGCTAAAGAATTGAGTGGCACCGCCAGTACAGATATTGTGCAGGCGCTTGGCGTCGATCAGTTGATAACCGATCAGCGTCAGGCTTTCCGCCTCAAGGCCGAATTCTACCTGGATGGATCGTTGCTCATTCGCTCAGGAAGCGGTCCCGATATCGAACAGGCGAATGCGAACGGCCCCGTAATCCAGCGCCCCGATTTCATGCACCTGCATTCAGCCCGGCTAACGGCAGGTGGTGTACGCAAGTCTGAACCGATCCTGTCAGGCACCAGCCTTACCGGTGCCTTGCGTGCCAGAGCCTTCAAGATCGCTCAGTTGATTGCGCCAGACACTGTAGAAGGCCAAAAAGCTGCGGGCGGGTTGATCGACGGCATGTTTGGAGCCGATATGGAAACCGTTCGAGAGCCGAAAGCCAGCCGAATGCTTGTCCGCGAACACGCCGTGAGGAATGTGGAAAATATGTCTGTGCAGAATCGCGTGAGCATCGATCGCTTTACCGGCGGCACACGCGACGGCGCTCTGTTCAACGAACAGCCCCTGTTCGGTGACGCGCAATCGGTGGTCACGGTGGACCTGCAACTTGAGAAACCACAGGAACACGAGATCGGCTTACTCCTCTTGCTCTTGAAAGACCTCTGGAACGGGGATCTACCGCTGGGTGGCGAAATTTCTGTCGGTCGCGGTCGGCTGCGGGGAGAGAGATGTGATCTGGTATACCAAAACGGCCAGGAACAGACCTGGAGGCTGCTCGCAAAAGGGACCAATGGCTTAAATGTGACGAAAGGTGATCCACAGGAGCTAGAAAAATACATTGCCAGATTACATACATACCTGAGTGGGAGCAAATCATGAAGCGCGAGATCATCGACACTACGGCAACATGGGAAAAGATAGACGGCTTTGTGGATGAGCCGCTCACATGGCTATCCCAGCAAATGCAGGCCCATGAACTGAAATACCTGCTCGCCCACACTGACGATGGCGTGATATGGGGTCGACTCGATGGTACGGAGTTGATTACTTCGCATGACGTTGCCCCAAAACACTCGCCACCTTTGCGAGCAGAGACGCTTCTAACAGCCCGAATCTTCTCGCGTGCAGGCGAGTTGCTCATCTGGCGCGACGAATCCGGTAAATGGGCAGGCCGACTCATCATCGAGGACAAGCCGGGCGCCACTGCTGAATGGACCAAAGCCTTTCAAGAAAAGCAGGTTTTGCTGGGTACATATGCGCAACGCCTGGAGCAAGGCTTTGCCCTGATGAGTGAAGGTTCACAGGGACTCTTTCACGCCGTCCCACTCGATCTCACAGGGCCAATTGACGAGCAAAAACGCCCTCTGCGACTCGTAGTTCGCCACTACTTGAAAGAAGATGATAACGGCTTCGTGCGAGTAAACGCCAGTCGGCTTTTTGACCTGCTGCTAGAGCCCAAGGAGAGTAATGCATGACTATTCTACAAACCTGGCCCGAACACCAAAACCCCACCAGACGGGATCGAGTCGCCAGTGCGCCTTATAATTTTGTGCCGCTGCCTGAGAAAATCATACCTGCCGTCGATAGTATTGGCGACCTGCCGGATCACAATAAGTACTACCGAGATCGTCTCAGTGGCTACTTTGATGTGACACTGACGACCCGCTCGCCCCTCTATAATCGCGGGCCTTTGCCAGCTAAAGACCTCTCCCGCCAGGAGGAGTTAAAGGACAAGCCTGAGTTCTTCTATACTCGCAATGAACATACGCCGGTAATTCCCGGCAGCAGCCTGCGCGGCATGCTGCGCTCTGTACTCGAAATCGCCAGCTACAGCAAGATGCAATGGGTCAGCGAGAAACAGTTATTCTTTCGCACAGTTGACAATACTGCAATCGGAAAATACTATCGCGCGAGAATGGGCGATCACGTTGAAACAGGGTTCCTCACACGCCGGGGCGACAAATACTACATCAAGGTCTGTTCAATGGCGCGTGTCAGGCGCTCTGAAATCGGCAACCCTATTTACAGTGGTACTCGACCTAATGAGATACCACGTTGGCAAGGCCAGCCGCGGCAGTATGCCCCCGTATGGGTCAGGATCAGGACGGGCACAGCTAACAGACCCAATATCGTTGAAGACTTGAGCTACCAGAAACGTGATGGGATGGTTCAGGGGCGCTTAGTAATTACGGGAAACATGTCACGTAAGAGAAAAGAATTTGTCTTCTTACTACCTGCGGCTAGTGCTGAAGAAATACCCGTCTCAGATGATATCGTTCGTCGTTTCCACGACGACGACCAGCTTACGCAATGGCAGGAAGAAGCATTCCCGGCCAATCAACCGACACCTGGCTACCGTGAAAGAGATGGAATGCTCGGTAATGCACCTGCTGCTCCTGGTGATCCCATCTTCTTCTTGCGTGAAAACGGGAAACTGACATTTATTGGCCGGGCCCGAATGTTCCGCTTGCCCTATACTCGTTCACCATTTGACCTGGTAGATCAGTCTCTGCATAGCGCCGGACATATCGATTACGCCGAGGCGTTGTTCGGCTTCGTTCGCACTCCCCTGGAGCTTAAAGAACTAGGAGCCAATGCACCCAGGCAAGGTGAGAAAGGTCGTGCCTACGCGGGTCGCGTTACCGTCACGGATGCTGTACTCCAACCAGACCAAGAGAGTATCTGGCTAGCAGGAGACTTTAACAAGGAAATTACACCTAAGATATTGGCAACGCCAAAACCCACCGCATTCCAACACTATCTTACACAGCAACAGCCTGATGATCCAAGAAGACTCGATCATTACGATAGTAGGCCACCAGAGAGCGACGAGACTACCATTCGTGGTCATAAGCTCTACTGGCACCAGGGCCTGGGAACCGACCAGGGTTTACCGCTTGAGGATATCCACGATGCAATTAAGGAACCAGCTAAAGTAGGCCCAGGGGATACTCAGCATACACGCTTCAAACCGTTGAAGCCTGGAGTTCAATTCACCTTCCGTGTCTACTTCGAGAATCTGTCTGAACGTGAACTGGGCGCCCTCTGCTGGACGTTGCATCCAAATGGAGAGCAAAGCCGGCGTTATTGTCACCATCTCGGTATGGGTAAACCATTGGGGATGGGAGCTGTCGAACTCCATGCCCATTTGCATATCATTGATCGACCGTTGCGCTACAATACACTCTTTACTGATAGTGGCGACAACTGGCAATTGGGCGAGGTGTCGACATTCGAGGACCTGGCTACTCGCGAAATACTGGAGCGCCGGACACGGCCTTTCGAGGAACACCTGTTAGATGAACTGAATCCAGAACCGGCTTGCGGGAGACTGGCAGATATGCTGCGTATCGCAATGCTGCTCAAGTTGCTCGAATGGCCAGGCTACCGGGCGGATGAAGACGGCCCCACATACCTGGAAAACCAGCGGCCGCCACGTCCAAATACCCGCTACATGAAGATTCAGCCTTACAATGAATATCGTGAACGCCCGGTATTGCCTAATCCCAGACAGTTCGACGAATCATATTTTAAGGGTAAATCGCGCCCAAAAGTTCCGAGGGCTATCATACTGACAGCCCTCAAAGTTGAGTATCAGGCAGTTCGTACCCATTTAAGCAATGTTCGTGAAGACGTTTATAAAGGAACCATTTATGAACGAGGTGCCTTCCAACCTGGTAATCAATTATGGGACGTTGGAATTGCTCAAATTGGAGCAGGAAACGTTGGAGCAGCTTTTGAGGCAGAGCGGGCAATCGATTATCTCAAACCCGACATCATACTTTTCGTTGGTGTAACAAGTGGCATCAAAGATGTGAAGATTGGGGATGTGGTGGTCGCAACAAAAGTGTATGGATATGAGTTCGATAAGACATCAAACACTTTTCGCACAAAACCGGATATTGGTCAGTCATCATACCGTTTAATACAGCGAGCGCAAGCCGAAGCCAGAAAGACAGACTGGTTGCAACGAATAGAGGAGCCTTTTCCTACTACGCCTCATGTCTTTGTGGATCCTATTGTAGCCGGTGAGAAGCTCATAACTTCAACCCACATTGCTATAGGAGAGTTTTTGCAAAGAAATTATGGCGATAGTTTGGCTTTAGAGATGGAAGGAAGTGGTTTCTTACCCGCAATCAGCACCAATGAGCAAGCACAGACACTCGTTATTCGTGGTATCTCTGACCTCCTTGATCATCCCAAAAGCAATGTGCAGAATTCACAGGAGATAGCGGCGCGGCATGCTAGTGCCTTTGCCTTTGAGATACTCTCGAAAATCAATCTCCCTTATGAGCTTTCAAAAAGCGAGAAACTCTGGCAGTCGCTGGTTTCATCCATCTCGTCTCAAAAGCAATCCACACCGTTATACGCTCTGGAGGAAATTACGCAACTTCTCATTACTTCACTAGCTACAGGGCCTGCTGAGCGAGTTTTACCAACTGATTGGACTTCTTTCTTTTGGACAAAGCTAGACATACACACCCTCTTCCATAATATACATCTTCCATCACAAATACCTATAATCTTCTATACCGCTTCTCTTTTCAATGAGAGCAATGCCGAAGTATTGCGCGAACTGATGCAAAAAACTGACCCGCAAACAAGTGTAGCACTTCTCTGCCTATTTATTGCATCAAAAAAACATATCAATGAGGTATTAAGCGTTTTGAAAAACACCCTTCAGAATGTGTATGCCTTTGATATTGTTCCCTTATTCTATAACGATTTTGTGGGAATTGTTGAAGCAAGAGATTCCCAAAAAGCATTTCAACAATACCTCCTTTCTAGAATTAATTTGAACGTAGCTTCGCCTTTCAATACGTCTGGGCCTACGCCGGGCTCTATGTTCTTTGGCCGGGAACATGAACTTCGCACAATTAGTACACATGCTCGCAATGCTAGTTATGCTCTTATTGGTGGTCGTCGCATAGGGAAAACTTCTATCCTTAATCGCTTGGGGCATATTTTGCCTAAAGCAGGCTTCCGTGCTTTCTATCACGATTGTGCTCCTACTGCTACCCAGGCTGAGTTGGTTCAAGCCCTCACATTCGATAGCACGTGGTTTCCTAAGCCTCCTGCACATCAACCTACATCTTTTGTGGGGGTGTTCCAAGCATTACCCAACGACAAACCTCTCGTTATATTGCTTGATGAAGCTGATAGATTGATTGGACCTGATCGGGCCTTGGATTACCCTCTTCTCCGTACATTGCGCGCTTTAGCCAATTCTGGGCGTTGCCAGTTTGTTTTCTCTGGTGAACACTCACTTCGTGACGAACTGAGGAACCCCAAATCGCCGTTCTATAATTTCGCAAACGAAATGCTCATAGGACGTCTGGACCTTCATGCAGTACGAAAACTTATTATTCAACCGATGAACAATTTGGGAATCGAGTTGATTGACGAGGAAGATATAGTAGATCGGATCTGGGAATTTACTTCTGGTCATCCCAATGTTGTGCAACTACTCTGCGGTCGTCTTGTTGACCGCTTAAATAAGCAAGGAACTAGACGTGTCACACTTGCAGATGTAGAAGCAGTGACGAGTGACCCTGAATTTCAAGAGACTGATTTTCTCCAAACATACTGGGAAGGGGCCACGCCGCTCGAGAAAATAATTACATTAGTTCTATCACAGCAGGTAGATACCTATGGATTGCAAGAGATACACCAACTAGTGCGTGAACAATTGCCCATTCAACCTCCTATTAAAGAAACAAGGGAAGCATTAGACCGACTTGTTAGTCTGCGATCTTTACTTGTGCGTTCACAAGCAGGCTACACATTTGCTGTCAAGGCCTTTCCCCATGTTTTGAATAATAGGGTCACAGTAAAAGACTTACTTTTAGAGTTTATCGAAGAATACAGCGCAGTGGAGCGTGATCAGTGAAAGAGAATCTTTTTCAAGCTGGGGGACCGCTCCCGGCGCATTCCCCTGTCTATGTGAAGCGAAATGCTGATGAGAAAGCAGCTGAATGCTTGCGAAGGATGGAGTACATTTCCTTCATCGAACCACGTGAACAAGGAAAAACAAGTATTATCGGGCGACTGAAATCACAGTTTTCCTCGCAGGGATATACATTTGCTCAACGTGACTTAATGGCTGCACGTTCGAGTGCTCGTTCCGCAAAGGAATGGTATACCTCACTAGGAAAATGGCTGCTTCAGCAAATACCCTTTATTCCTACCACTGACAAACCTTCATTGCCAATGGATAGTGCCTCCTGGGAGGAGTTTTTGGCTGAAATAGCTCAGAAAGCTGAATCAAGAAGTCAACGAGTAGTAATTGTTCTTGATGAGATAGGCGCAATGCCAGAAGCATGGGCAACGGATTTTTTCTCTATTATTCGGAGTATTTACACCTCGCGCCAGAGTTTATCATTCTGGCAATATCTGACCTTTATCATTGCTGGAGCCTTTAACCCAAAAGACCTCATCCGTGATATTAATATCTCGAATTTCAATGTAGATCATCGCATTTCCCTCAACGATTTGACACTTTTTCAAACGCAGCAACTAGTATCACATCTAGATATACCTATCGAAATGCATGAAGCTGTTGCGAAGGAAATTCACTATTGGACAGATGGACAGCCTTGCCTAACACAACAACTTTGCCTTTATCTAGGGTAACTACTCAGGTACCCATGAACCTAGGCGACACCAGGGTTCTGGAGATTCCATCCTCAATGCAATCGCGCTTATGACAGCCGAGCGCATTGATGGCATCGGAGCGCCAGCCCTGATCCTGCCTACACTGGTAGCAGATGAGTAGTTACTATCTAGGTGAGCAAGAGCAATTAGACAAAGATCATTCGGCAAAAGAATTAGTGGAGGGTGCTGTAGAGCGAATCTTCATGGAAGATACTCATCATTTGGAGCGTATTAAAAATCTTTACTCTCAACCTGACTTGTTGGCATATACACAAGCTATCATTCATGGGAAACAAATACGATTCAGTGGAGCTTTAAATAACAAACACTTTAATCTCGCACATATCATTGGAGTAATGAAGCCCAATACTCGTGGATTGTGCCAAATTCGTAACCGCATCTATGAGCGAGCAATAACGGATATCCAAGATATACTTTCTTCTCAGCTTCCTACGACACTATCTTCGTCTTTACGAGAGCATATTTTTATCAGTTATAGCCACAAAGACAAGCGCTGGTTGGAAAAACTCCTCACGATGCTTACCCCCCTAGTAAGAAAAGATGTAATTAAAGTTTGGTCAGACGCCCAAATCGAACCAGGTGACGTATGGCAACAAGAAATTAACGAGGCTTTAGCCCGCGCAAAAGTAGGTATACTTCTCGTTACTCCCAATTTCCTTGCCTCAGACTTCATTGCTAAGCATGAGCTACCACCTCTTTTAGAAGCTGCAAAGATGGAGGGGTTGATTATTCTCTGGATAGCGGTGAGTGCGAGTATGTATAAAGTCACTGAGATTGCAGAGTATCAATGTATGAATGAACCAGCCAAACCATTGGACAGATTCAATAAGGCTCAGCTCAACGAGACGTTAGTCCAGATTTGTCAGAAGATCGAGCAGATGGCAAATGCTTGGCACTAGCTTAGTTTGTAGATGTCAGATCTCAAGAGAAATTTTCGTAGAGAAGAGTGTTGTTAGCCCGATTCTTGCACAAAAAGTTTGACTTTTTCCATCCAGGAGGGCTTAGTGGCAGTAACGCTGTGATGGGTCACTCTCTTGAATCGTCACTGACCTGATACATGATGATTCAAGAGAGGAGTTTTCGCCGGACGAAATGGGCTATCTGGTTTTACTTGCCTTGTGCTGATTACGGTGGAAGCGTTTAGCTAGTCCCCAAAAATGCATGCCGTTGACTTTATCGTGGAGAGGTAGGCAAACAGTGCCATGCAGTCGAGCCATTTCCTTCGGGTTTGAAACTCGTCGCCTGTTTTGGTGGGGATTGAGCATTTGCCGCTCCAAGGGAGTTTTTCTCGGTGAAGGTCAAAGCTTGATAAATCCCTAACAGCGTTACAGAAGCGGTGACGGGGGTCGTTCGGCACATGAGTGTCCCATTTGAATTCCCTACGAGTAGCTTTTTTTCCTGCAAGGAAGCATCTACTATCAGATTGGTACTCAGCGCTAATCGAAACACCTATGCATAGGCTCCCTCATCTGGTCAGCAAGACTGGCAGCCGGGATGCACCGCTTTTGACAGGCCAGTTCTGTGATTTTGCGCAGCATGGAGGAAGCAGGCATCTGCTGGCGAATATACTGCATGTTCGCGACAATAAAGAGCTTGTGCCTCGCGCGGGTGACGGCGACGTTCAGCAAGCGCATAGACTCGGATCTCCAGCCTTCCTTCAAAAACGGCGCGATCGCCAGGCCTGGCGACTCCACAACGTCGAAGATGAGGATGTCGAACTCGAGCCCTTGGTAGGCATGCACGGTGCCAACACGACAATAGACCTCCAGGTCTGTCCCCTGGATCCGCTCTTTGATACAATCCCGCTGCGCCGTATAGGGCGTCACGATTCCAATGTATTCAGGTTTGCGGCGCTCATCGGGGAGGTCGGCGAGGACCTGTTTTGCCAGCGCGATATCGATTCCGGCATGATACTCGTTATATCGCGACCGGCCAGTTTTCTTAGGCCGCTGTGCCATAGCGAGTGGCTCGCTGCCCGTATCGTAGAGTACGACCGGGTAATCGGGCTCCGGTTGGAAGGCAGGCCTCCATGCATGCGGGTCGCGGTCTTTGAGGAGTCCTTTATAGACGGATTCACGCACCAGGTCACAGATGTCGGTATGCATACGGCTCTGGTAAGGCAAGAGTACACTATGATGCGTACCCGCGCCCGCCTCGTCGAGTGTGTAGTGGCCGTGGGTGTACACATCCACACCCAGCCAGAACCGAACCAGCTTCTCCTTATTGGAGAACCTACAGATGGGTGCCAACTGGTGGGGGTCGCCGATTACAATGAAGTGGCGTTTGGCGCGATTGCCCGCAACGATCACCGCTGGCGGCGGAGCCATCGATCCCTCGTCTACGATCACAACATCCCATTCCTGATTCAAGAGATGCGGATTGAGGTAGAGACTTGTCAGAGTGGCCGCGACGATTTGCGCTTCCTCGACCACCTTGCGGGCCACCTCGCGCTTAGCATCCGCAAGTTGCTGATCCACATGGGCCAAGGTCTCTTCAAGCAAGGTCACTTCCTTTTCTGCGGAAGTAATGGCTTGTTCAATCTCAGCAATGTGCGGATCGCCGACCGCCAGCCAATGCATGAGATCCGTAATCTGCTTGGTCAGCGAGTTTTCTTGCTCCACTGAGGAGGCCGGTCGTGTGTCGCGTTGTTGCTCCCAATATGCAATAATTGGCGTCAAGTCGTCCCAGCGCTGCCTGGCTTGCTGATAGGTGTTTAGGGCCAAGGCCTGGTCTTGCCGCAGCGTGTCAATCTGTTGAGCAAGTCGATGGAGTGGTGCTGCCAGCGTCTCAACGGTTTCCTTGAGACCCTTTTCCCACTCGCCTGTCCAGATCTGAATCACAAAGCGCACAAACCAGCGGTGCTTGCGCAGGCGCTCCAGCTTCTTTTGTTCGGTATCATAGGTTGTCCATTGCTCCTGGTAGGACTGCACAAGAGGGGTCAGCTTGTGATTCAGAGCTTCCCAGTTAGCACTGGCACCTTTCATCGTCTCTTCTTCCTGAGTACGTTGCTCAAGACGCGGCGTCAGTTGCTCCATGATCGGGGTCAGACGCGCCCGTTCTTCGGCTTCCAGGTCGGACAATGCTCGCTCGGCACGCCTTTTCTGACGCTGTAACTCGGTTTCTTTCTGCTGCCACGCCAGCACCAGCTTTGGGAATGCTTCTCGATCAGCGATGAGTTGTGCGAGCAAGGTTTCACGCCTATACTCCAAACGTGTGACCTCCTCGCGGTTGTGCGCGATACGGTCTGCCACAATCAGTGGCATCGTGATGGTGCGATACTCGTCCGTTTCCAGTTCTGCCAGGTGCGGATCCCCATAGCGGACCAGGAGATGTTGGTCTAGAAATCGCTCCTTACCCTGCTGGCGCAAGAACTTCGACAGACGAAGCACGGCATTATCGACTGCAATGTTGGTGTGTGAGACGATCAACACCCGGTACCCAAAGAGCGTGGCATGCAGCAAAGCTGTAGCGGCCAGTACGTTAGTTTTTCCAGTGCCTGATGGTCCCATGACCATCAGCAGCTCGCTGTACAGCGCACGCCTCATCGCCAGCAGTTGCGCCTCATCTGCTGGAAACATTTCCTTGACTGTTTCGAGCAGGTGCGCCTCTGCCTCACCGTCAGTACAGTCGAGTACACCGAGCAGCTTCAGGCCGAGTTGGGCCGAGGTACTCTCGCGGAGGAAGGCTTCTTTCAGTTTGCGTAGGAGGAAGGCGCGATCCACCACGAGGTATGCGGAGGCCAGCGTCTTCTCTGTCAGCCGCTGCTTCACCATGATAGTCACGGCATCATCTTTGGTATTGGACAGCTCAACCGGGAGTGGGTTGATAAGATCCGAACTGGCAAGCTGCAGGTCGGTGCCATCGGGCAGGTCCCATGATCCTTGGGTGAGAGTAAAGGTATAGCGATAGCGGCGGTGTCTTTCATAGACGAGCCGTCCATCAGTAATCGTATAGCGCCTGGCCCCTACGGAAAGCTCAATGGCTCTCTCCAGAGCTTTCTCGATGTCTGGCCGAGGGTCCTTGCGAGGATGAAATGGTGTAGACATGATATATACTCGTTTCTACGTAAGGGGCGATATTAGACCGCTTCCCAGGCTATCATCACCTGATATAGTGGCGTAAGACGACATCGATCCGGTTATGGCCCAGGGCCTCGGTCACATGCTTGGCCGCCGTGCGATCGTAGTCACCTGGTTTGAGTCTCCCGACTGTCGGCGGAAGGCTGCGACCGGGCGCATAATAGAGGTAGAGTGCCTGCGCATAGGCTCGCCGATAACTATGCACATCCATATGCTTCGGAATGCGTGCAAAAACTAGCTCTTCCGGTGCGCGGCCCTCACATACCACCTGTACGTCCGCCTCACGGCCTGGCAACACTCGCACGTCGCGCCAGCGCCCACCCTTGCCACTTGCGACATGCACGATCATATGACCGTCATGGTCCTGAATATCGCGTACACGTAGGTCGCGCACTTCCTGGCGACGCAGGCCCGTGGCATGCAAGAAATTCACGAGAGTTGGCCAGTTCTCCGGCTGAAAGTGTCTATCGTGAGGTTTCTCGCCACGCGAACGTTTGATGTTTTCCCGAGTCCGGCGCGGGATTACGACCGCCGCGGCCAGGGTGCGATTATCGAAGAACAGGCGCAGCGCTGCCCGTTGTACCTGCAAGGTGTAGGAGCTTTTACCCTCTGCCAGGCGTTGCTGCAACCATTCCGTCGCAAGTTCATCGGCGCGCGGATCCAGTTCGCCCTCTAGTGATTTGATCTGGTAGGTCGACCGGGCCCAGGTGACGAATTTCAATATGTGTTCTTGATAAGTTGTGCGCGTCTTAAAGGAATGGATCTTTCCTGTCGAGAATGCCCAGATGCTTTCGCCAGACTCACGTGCGGCATCTTTGGCCTTACCGCGACTCTGACGAATTGCCATTTTGTCTTCCAGGCGATCCAGAGACGCTTTAATGATGCTCTTGCGGTGGGAAGCCATAAGTATAACTCCTCCTTGCAGGAAACACTACGAGGACGATGGTCAGGTTCAAACTTGTACGTGATATATTGCTGGCATGATACAGCGAGGCTATACGGGACCTCACTTGCCACTCTTTTTTATCTTTAGGCAGGCATCTGCTGGTTAGAACTCCACTAAGGCAGAGCTCTAACCGCAGAAGTCCTACAGCTATAAGACATCCGAGCAACGATGCACTATGAGGAAGCACTACTACTGCGCACTCCAGGGACGTTTTCCGTTCCTGCCAAACGGACTCTCACCGCTGGCAGGTCCGCACTCCGGGACGCTCTACTAGAACATCCTATCAAGCTGCACTACATGTAGGCGCTAAGAAGGAACTCACAAGGGAGACATTACGAAACCGCGCTTAGGGGAGGCACTACGAACACGCCGCACGAGAACGATGGACGATGCCCATTAAGGCTGCTGGAGAGCAATGACTCAGTCGCTATGCAGCCAGGGTGAGCGACCCAGTTGTTTGAGCCTGGCGAGCAACTCAGCACAGCACTCAGGAAACCACTCCTCATCGTTTGCGGCTCCGTGAAACACGGGCAAGCCCCAGGTGACCAGCCTGGTCGTTTGAACCCCGGCGAGCAACTCAGCGACAGATAGGTTCAGGAGACCATCCTCGTCCGTCCCAGGGGTTGCCCCTCTGGCGCAGTGGACAAGCTGCAACTCCGATAATGGAGGAGTCAAACCAATACAACCCTCATACTATAAACTATGACTGTGCTTTATGTCAATATATGATGTAAAATAATGGATGCCTATTTCTTTATATAATATATCATGGAAGATCTGTTAGGAATAAGAGCACCAATGAGTACACCGGAACAAACCAATGAGATAAAGAGTTCCCAGGATGTTCTATGGAGAAACGAGGGAGGAAACTCCGGGAATATCGAATGTATTATCACTAACTTCCCTGGATATCCGAGGCTTCCATAATCACACTGAGGAAATTCAGGGAAATGATTTTTCCACTTCTTGAGTGAAGAGATAGCTGCTGATTGCTGGCATTCTGACCCTCATGGAAAAGTTTTTCCCGAAAGCTCTTAGCGACTAGCAAACGACTACTTTGCGGATATCTGCCGACCTTCACCCCATCTCATTCATGCTGCATACTTCCTCGTAGGATGTGAATGAACCTCCAGGGAAATCTAGAATATTGCAAGAGGTTCTCTGGATACCCTAGACTCCCATGAAAACAGAAGGATGCTGACATGAGCCGCACATTTAACTTCCGCCAAAGTCGCGAGCTGCTCCGCGTCGATCCAAAGACATTTCAAAAATGGTTACAGAAAGCAGATATTGACCCTAATGAGCAGGTGAATCTGGCTGATTCGCGAGAGCGTTATCTGACGGAAGAACAACTTACCCTGCTGGCGAAGCAACACGGCAGAACATTACCGCAGATGGATAACCAGCCAGAACCACCAGCGACTGTGACTGTTGCCATGCCGGCAGAGCGGCTGGCCTCATTAGAGCAGGAAATCATCCAACATTTCAAGCGACTAGAGGCGCAGGAACTTCAGATACTTCAGATTATTGCCGACCTCCAACAACACCTGGCAAACCTGGAACGAACAGTATCACTACAGCTCGAGCACAAACCAGCAAATCAGAAGGGCGGTTCGTCATCTCCATCTGCTCCAGTGCCGAAGATCGCGCATGAATCGTCATCAACTAGGTCACCTACGAAGAACGCCAAGAAAAAGACGAGGGGCAAAAAGCTACCACGAACACTCATTCCCCTCCACGTGTTCGCTCGCGAGCACGGAGTATCAGAGGGTGCAGCCGATCACGCAGCCCAGGCCGGGAAAATCACGGTGGAATTTGGAAAGTGGCTCTATAATAGCCGATACATTACCACTGCACTGGATCAGCGGGGACGAAGTGAGTTCTATACTCTGTTTCATGAACGTGAAGGTTTTCGAGAATGCAGTGAATGTCCTCATGCGCTTTCACGATGAAGGAGCATTCCAGAGTACAAACTAATGTGCATGTAGACAGGGTAATTAGCAGGAACCACAGCATGACGTGTGAGCTTGCGCCGGATTTTGTAACAGACCGAAAGCTTGTCAAGATAACAGATTGGCTCTCGCTTGAGTTTCTGGTAGTCGATTCTGAGGGGAGATGTGCTGACACGGCGCTCCAGCGAAATCTACCACTGCTTTGAGGATTTCTAAGGGAAGAGTTTGATAAGGAACCTCTGCATCGATTTCCCATCAGAGTAAGCCCGGCTTGCAGCCTCATCTATGATTCGGAATTATTCGGTGGAAACCGAATCCAAATGTGTGTTGAGGGGTCTTGTGAGGGATCTCTAGATAGCGCGTATGATAAGATTAACCCCCTTTCTTTTATCTGCTTGATGGTGGAGCCGACCTCTTGTTCATAGACATCAGCTTCATCCCCCCGTCCCCTATCGCGCAAAAAACCTGCGATGTCTAATAGTAGGTCTAAGTAGTCGTAAGACTCAGGTCCCCCTGCGTACCGATAAGTAGCTAGCGCCTCCTGGTACAAGTACTCTGCATCATCGCTTTTCCCCCGATCCTGCGCGATTCGCGCCAGAGCTTGAAAGTTCCGCGCAGTATCAGGGTGGTATGAACCCAGTTTCTCAAGCCGAATCGCAAGTGCCTGGGTGCAAAACTGCTCTGCCGTTGCAAGGTCTTGTTGACGAAGAGCCAATCCCGCGAGGTCCTCCAAGCTGTTTGCCGCCTGTGGATGATCATGGCCCAAGACCCTTTGCCGTATATTCAGTGCTCGTCGAAGCAGAGGCTCGGCCTGTTTCAATTTATGATACCACGCATAGAGTCTCCCAAGACCACTGATGATATCTGAAATTTCAGTGCTCTCTCCTCCCCAAATCTGGTTACCAATATCAAGTGCATCCTGATAATATGCCTCGGCAAGGATAGCACCTGCAGGTCCAAGGTGTGTAGCGATTTCCGCCGCAATGTAGTACGTCATCGCCTTTTCCGCGGCGTAGACCGGTGCTGCCACCCTCTTATGCCATTCGAGGGCCTGCTCACATATTTGGGCAGCGCTGTCAATAAACTTCCCTCGAAGCTGTGCCAGCGCCAAATTGTTGAGGCAGTCCACAACGATAGGATGATCGGTTCCCAGTACTCGCTCATAATCCGCTCTAGCTTGCGCGTACTGCTCCGCGGCCATTGCATAGACACCTCGTTCCATAAGCACTCGACCGAGTTCACGCAACAGGTCTATCGTATGAGGATCGTCACTTCCACGCGAGTCGCTGGAGGCTCCTAGAGCGCGCAGATACAGGGTCGTGGCTTGTGGATACCACCCTCGCTTATAGACCTCTCTTGCCACGCGCTCTAGGAGCCGAGTCGCCTCATCTCCTACCAGTTCCCACTGCTTAATAAGATCTGCGCAAAGCCTGGCTTGCGGAATATAGTATTCTACCTTCTCCAGAGGAGCGGATAAAAAAGCCTGCTCCACAGCATGCACTGTTCGCTCAGCCCAGAGACGCCGTGTCGGTTCATCCATCCTATCCTGGAGCACGGCCTGAACGAGCCGATGAATCGAGAAAAGTTGCGCATCGGCGTTGCGTCTGATGAGTGAATATCTGAGCAGCACCTCGCAGGCTTGGTTCAACAGCAAGACACTGTCTACTATAGGACGCACCTCAGTGTTTTCAAGAAAGGTGCCCTTGAGCAGAATCTCTTCTGGGATCGCATCGGGATGCAGGTGAGCGCAGAGATCGAGCAGTTTGGTGGCAGCGGGACATTGTTGTTCAACTCTGCGAAACGAAATCAACCAGGTTGTCGCCACAGACTCCTTATAGTCGGTATACAGCTTTTCGCGCTCGCTTCGTCGCCCCAGGAGTTCCTTTCGATAGTTATGGTATAACTGGATGTATCCAGACAGACTACAACCGGTTTCCCCTATATATGCCCCTGCTTGATCGAGCGCCAGTGGGAGGCCGTCAAGGAGAAGTGAGAGTTCCATGGCTTCCAGCCGATCGGCTTCAGAGAAAGTGTCTAGCGATACAGGTTGTGAGGGCGGGCGCGTCCGGCGAAGGAGCAAGAGAGTACCTTCTTCCTGCTGCATCCTATCCAGGTGAAGATTGGAGGACAGTTCTGCAATCGCCTGCGAGCGTGTCGTCAGCAGGATGTGACCATGCGGCATGCCTGAGAGGATGTCCTTCACCTGGACATCTTCCTCTACGTTGTCAAGCAGCAACAGCCAGCCCGAGTGCTTCCGAAACCACTGCTTAGCCTCTGTTACTAGATACTGATGATTGGGCTGCCGCTTTCTGGCCTCCGGAACTCCAAGCAGCTTCGCAGCCTGCGCGAGATCCTCCTCCAATAGCTCTTGTGTATCGGATCTGAGCCAGAACACCGCCTGGTAATCATCACGTTTGCAGTAGGCATACTCAAGCATCAGTTGGGTCTTGCCTATTCCTCCCAGTCCGCTAATCGTCTCGATGGCGACCCCGTCTATCTCTGCAGAGAGGCGCAGATGTAAGTCCTCTATAACCTCATCATAGGCTGTAAAGTAGGGGTTGCGTCGGAAAGGGACATTCCAGAGTTTTTGACTGGCTTGATCATCACCTGCCTGGAGGTAACCCAGTTCTTCCACTTCCAACCCAAACAGTTCGGCCAAATGGCGCTGGTGGAAGAGGTTTGGTCCCTGGTCTACCTCTCGTTCCCAGCGGCTCACTGTAATTGCAGCCCCGTTAATCTTCTGGGCCAACTCCTCCTGCGAAAGCCCCAAAAGCTCGCGCGCCCGTCGAATGAGCTTTCCTCGGGTGAGCTTCAGTCGCTCCCGCTCCTGTCGTATCCGCACTTTTGGATCCTGTGGCTCCTCCATCAATCGGCCCTCTTTCCTCAACCTGTATCGAGATCAGCGGTCATCAATTCTTATTCGATTGTACACAAGAGGCTGCCCCCTTTCAAGGAGCATGAGAGGTAAAACAAGCACCCAGCCGAACGACTAGTAAACGACTACTTCGCGGATAGCTGGCGACCTTCCTGTTACCCTCGGCGTGCCGCATACTTTGCACAAGAAGGTGGTATCACCTCAACTTCCCACTTCTAACAAAATGAAGAGGGCACGTCAACAAGATCATCGAAGACAGGGTAACATTATAGTTCTGCAACATAAGCGGAGTAGCCTATATGGATGAGCAGAGGATTGAACAGCCAGGGGCCCAAAACGTGCCGGAAATGACTGTCTATGAGCAGCTATACAGATGTTTGTATGACTACCACTTTGGCAGGATAAAGTTTTTGGAGCTACTCGATAAATGGGAAGAAATATTGCACTTGCCATCCTCACCCCAGAGGCAACACTACCCACAGCAAGAGAACTCATGAACAACAATGTGTGTCTCTCCCTGCCGGGCTTCACCTCTATCTAGAGAAAAGTGAAATCTAATAGGCGTACAGGATTGCAACGGCCACGCCTAAGCCCCGGTTTCGCTCTAGCTGAGCTCTCTTTTTTCAGAGAAAACCTCATTCTAAAAGGCTCCCCGCCTCGTAACATCCCTGGCCAGATTGGCTCTTGACCTCTGACCCTCTTGTAGAGTATGACTCTCTATAACAGTGTTGTATGCCCTACACGAGAACTGAAAGCGAGGCTATTCCCATGTCCATCCCGAAGTTGCAGGATATCCTGCAGGCACAAAAACGAATCCGCCCCTATCTGGCGCGTACTCCTCTTCATAGCTACCCTGCCATTAACGAATTAGTTGGGACAACGCTTTTTATAAAACACGAGAACTACCAGCCGGTAGGGGCTTTCAAGGTCCGCGGCGGGATCAACCTCATCTCACAAATGGGACCCGACGAACGCCAGTGTGGCGTCATCGCCGCCTCCACCGGCAATCACGGGCAATCCGTCGCCTATGCCGCCCGTCTCTTCGGCGTCAAAGCCATCATCGTCGTCCCCGAAAAGGCCAATCCGGGCAAGGTCGCCGCCACGGAGGGCATGGGCGCGCAGGTGATCAAACACGGCGCGACCTACGACGAGTCCAAGCTGCATTGCGAGGATCTTGCCCGCGTGCATGGCTATCGATACATCCATTCCGGCAACGAACCCTTACTCATCGCGGGTGTCGGCACCGAGGCCCTTGAGATGCTGGAAGATCAGCCCGATCTCGATATCATCTTCGTTCCCATCGGCGGTGGAAGCGGTGCGGCTGGCGTCGGCATCGCCGCGCACGCCATCAATCCGGCTATCCAGATCATCGGTGTGCAGTCCGAAGCCTCCCCGGCAGCCTATGAAACCTGGAAGCAGCACCGCCTCGTCACGGCTCCCAACCGTACCTTCGCCGAAGGACTGGCAACAGGCGTCGCTTTTGAGCTTCCCCAGGCCATTCTGCGCGATCACCTGCATGACTTCCTCCTCTTGACGGAGGAGGAGATCATGCGCGGCATGTTGTGGATGATCGAACGCGCCCATACCCTGGCAGAGGGCGCGGGTGCGGCAGCCTTGGCAGGCGCCTATAGAATGCGCGACGAACTGCGCGGCAAAAAAGTCGGCGTCATCTGCTCCGGGGGAAATACCTCCATGGAACACCTGCGACTCGCTCTCGCCCAGCAGTCACATTACACACAGCACGAGAAGTCATGAACGATAATACGTGTCTCACCCTGCTGGGTTTCTCCTCTATCAAGAGAAAAGCGAAATGTGATAGGTGTACACTCCTGCAAGCATGAGAACTATCAGCCAATCGGAGCCTTCAAGGTACGTGGCGGCATCAATCTCATCTCCCAACTCAGTCAAGAGGAGCGAGAGCGCGGCGTCATCGCGGCCTCGACGGGCAATCATGGGCAGTCGGTATCTTACGCGGCCCGCCTCTTTGGCGTCTCGTCGCGTATCGTAGTACCGGAGGGCGCGAATCCTGGCAAAGTGGCAGCCATGCAGGGAATGGGTTCCGAGGTGATCATGCATGGCGAGACCTACGACGAGGCCAGAGAATACTGTGAGGCGCTGGCGCAGGAGCATGGCTACCGCTACATCCACTCCGGTAACGAGCCATTGCTGATCGCAGGCGTTGCCACCGTCGCGCTGGAGATGCTAGAGGATGAGCCAGGACTGGATACCATCATCGTTCCCATCGGCGGCGGCAGCGGCGCGGCGGGCGCGGGCATCGTAGTCGATACGCTCAGTCCCGCGACGCGTGTCATCGGTGTCCAGTCCAGATCAGCGCCAGCCGCCTTTGAAAGCTGGCATCAGCATAGCCTGGTGCCAGCTCCCAACCGTACCATTGCCGAGGGCCTGGCGACCGGTACAGCCTTCGAACTGCCGCAGACCATCATGTGGGAGCACCTCGACGATTTTATCCTGGTCAGCGACGAGGAGATCATGCAGGCCGCCTGCTAATTTTATCGGTGGCGAATCCATTGGCGATGAAACTGTACATACACGTCGGCATCCTCATTTTATCGCTATCAAGCCTGATTACAAAGAGATGCTCCACATTCTTCGTTCCCTATACGATGAAGTAGTAGCATAACGTGTAGAGCAATTTTGAGGGGGTTTTGGGAACACACCTTATGGCAACCAGGAGCGTATTTTATACTCTCTGGTTGCTTTTTGCCACCTGTGTGCGGTTGATGTGCGTTGAAAATTTGTGTACGATGGAACCGACAACATTTTGATCGTTCACCTCCAGAGAAAGGTTCACAGCGATGCTTGCACATCAGCGCGATTTATTTGAGATCCCAGAGGATATTGTGTACTTAAATTGTGCTTACATGTCTCCTCTACTGCGATCTGTGAGGGAGGCAGGCGAAATAGCGATTGCTCGAAAATCCCGGCCCTGGAATATTCGCCCTCAAGACTTTTTTGAAGAATCTGAAGTAGCTCGTCATCTGTTTGCAGAGCTAATTAACGCAGACGGTGAGGGTATTGCGCTTGTACCCTCAGCTAGTTATGGTATAAATGTCGCTGCGACAAATTTGTCTATCGAAAAGGATCAATGCATTCTGCTCTTATACCAACTTGCGGTCTGTGGTAGAATTCTGAAAAGAGGAAACCAAGATCGGAAGGAAAGAGCGATGGCAAGGATAACAAGAGCAGCGCCACATTTATCAGTAGAAGAAGTAAAAGAGAGGATGAATAACGATTGACGTTTAGACTATTTCAGACAAAAGGCCCCCCAACCTTGCGGAGGGCGGCCTGATCGAGTAAAGTTCCGATAACAAATTCCAAGGAGCTTTACATAGGTGGACATTAACATATTGCGCCAATTTCGTCACGACC
>WNFX01000255.1_pt1 | contig 48497 bp, 41 predicted proteins | sample 5400111 | NCBI WGS metagenome assembly WNFX01 (sample SAMN13153363, study PRJNA577476) | soil metagenome | isolation source: 40 cm soil or saprolite under grassland replicate 1 | place: USA:California | collected 2016-06-15
GTGATCGGCCTGGCCATCGCCTGGCGGGCCGCACAGCGGGGAATGCGGGTGACGCTGGCCGATCCGGCACCCGGCCAGGGCGCGTCGCACGCCGCCGCCGGCATGCTCACCCCGGTCGCCGAGGCGGCCTACGCGGAACGGGAGCTTTTCGGCCTCGGCAGCCGGTCGCTGCACCGCTATCCGGCCTTCGCCGCCGAGCTGACCGAGCTGACCGGGCGGCAGACCGGCTTCCTGCGCTCAGGCACCTTGCAGGTCGCCCACGACGCCGATGACATGGCGCTGCTCGAGGAGCACGCCCTGCTGCGCGAGTCGTTCGGTGTGCGAGCACAGCGGCTCACTGGCCGGGAGTGCCGCACGGCCGAGCCGCTGCTTGGCCCGGCCATCCGCGGCGGGCTGCTGGTGGACGACGACGCGTCGGTCGATCCGCGGTTGCTGACCGGGGCGCTGCTCGCCGCGGCCAGGGCAGCAGGGGTCACCCATCTGCCGCATCTGGCCGTCAGGCTGATAACCAGTCGCGGCCGGGCGTCGGGCGCCGCGCTGTCCAGCGGCGCCGAGATCGGTGCCGGGCAGGTCGTGCTCGCGGCCGGCTGGGCCTGCGGCGCCATCGCCGGGCTGCCAGGCGGCACAGCACCGCCGCTTCGGCCGGTCAAGGGGCAGATCGTGCGGCTCCGTCCGACGCCGGCGACGCTTCGGGCAGGCCTGCCATCGGCGCTGGTCACAAGGACGGTGCGCGGGCTGGTGCAGGGATCGCCTGTCTACCTCGTGCCAAGGGCGGACGGCGAGCTCGTCATCGGCGCAACCCAGGAGGAGGTTGGCGCCGATACGGTCGTCACCGCTGGCGGCATCTGGCAGCTGCTTCGGGACGCGAAAGCGCTCGTGCCAGGCATCGCCGAGCTCGAGTTCGCTGAGTCGGTGGCCGGCCTGCGGCCTGGGACGCCGGATAACGCGCCGGTGATCGGCCCGTCCGCACTGCCGGGCCTGGTGCTCGCCACCGGCCACTTCCGGGCCGGAGTGCTGCTCGCGCCGGTGACCGCGGAGCTGATCGCGGACTACCTGGAACAGGGGACGATGCCAGCGGCCGCCGCGCCGTTCGGCGCCGCGCGGTTCGCCAGGGCAGGCCAGGCCGGGCCTGGGCAGGCCGCAACGGCGAGCACGGTGAATGCGGGAGCCTGAGCATGGAAGTAGTGATCAACGGGACGCCGCGGGAGGTCGGCGAGGACACCTCGGTCGCGGCGGCCATCGCGATGATCGCCAGCGCCACGACCGGCCTGGCCGTAGCGGTCAACGGCGAGGTGGTACGCCGGGCCGCCTGGCCGGACACCAGGCTCGCCGCCGGTGACCAGGTCGAGGTCGTGACCGCGGTACAGGGAGGCTGACGTGCGGTGCCCGCAGGCAACCGATCCGTTCGTGCTCGCCGGGGAGACGTTCGGCTCGCGGCTGATCATGGGCACCGGGGGGATGCCGAGCCTGGATGTGCTCGGCCGCGCCCTGGCCGCGTCGGGCACCGAGCTGACGACCGTGGCGATCCGCAGGGTCGACCCGTCAGCTCCCGGATCGGTGCTTGACGTGCTGACCGTCCGCGGGATCCGGGTGCTGCCGAATACGGCGGGCTGCTTTACCGCGGCCGAGGCCGTGCGGATCGCCAGGCTCGCCGCCGAGGCGCTCGGCACTACCTGGGTGAAGCTCGAGGTGATCGCCGACGAGCGGACCCTGCTGCCCGACCCGATCGAACTGCTTGACGCGGCCGAGCGGCTGGTCGCAGAAGGCTTCACGGTGCTGCCCTACACCAGCGACGACCCGGTGCTCGCCAGGCGGCTCGAACAGGCGGGCTGTGCCGCGGTCATGCCTCTTGGCGCGCCGATCGGATCGGGGCTTGGCATCCGCAACCCGCACAACATCGAGCTGATCGTGCAGGAGGCGTCGGTTCCGGTGATCCTGGACGCCGGCATCGGGACCGCAAGCGACGCCGCCCTTGCGATGGAACTCGGCTGCGAAGGCGTGCTGCTGGCGACGGCGGTGACCAGGGCGCGGGATCCCGAGCTGATGGCCGCCGCGATGCGCTGTGCGGTGATCGCCGGGCGGCAGGCGTTCCTGGCCGGACGGATTCCGCAGCGCAGGTACGCGATGGCCTCTTCGCCTCCGGTGACCAGCTAGTACGCCAAGTCGTAACCGAGTCAGGCAGGCATGCCTGCCCCTACACTATTGCCGATGGATACTGCCCTTTCGCCACCGGCTGGCCTGCTGCTCGACGGCAGGTACCACGTGGGCTCGCCGGTCGCGCGCGGCGGAATGGCGACGGTGTACCTGGGCACCGATACCAGGCTTGACCGCGTGATCGCGATCAAGATCGCCCATCCTGACCTTGCCGAAGATGCCGAATTCGTGCGCCGGTTCATCGGCGAGGCGCGCGCGGCGGCCAGGCTGTCGAGCCCGAATGTGGTCGGCATCTACGACCAGGGTTCCGACGGCAGGCTGCACTACATCGCGATGGAATACGTGCCAGGCCGTACCCTGCGGGAACTGCTGACGGAGCGGCGCAGGCTCGGCGCGCGCGAGTCGCTTGACATCATGACCGGTGTGCTCGCCGGGCTGTCCGCGGCACACCAGGCAGGCTTGGCGCACCGGGACGTCAAGCCGGAGAACGTGCTGCTGACCACGGCCGGTGGCGTGAAGGTCGCCGATTTCGGGCTTGCCAGGTCGGTCGTCGGCGTGGCGCACACCAAGGGCGGCATGATCATCGGCACGGCCGCGTACCTGGCCCCCGAGCAAGTGACAGGCGGTACCTCCGACGCGCGTACCGACGTCTACGCGGCCGGGGTGATGCTGTTCGAGATGCTCACCGGCGCACAGCCGCATGCTGGGGGGACGCCGCTCGCGGTGGCGTACAAGCACGTGAACGAGGTGGTGCCGGCCCCGTCGAGCCTGCTGCCCGGCCTCTCCCCCGCGCTTGACGCCCTGGTGGCGATGGCGACCAGCCGCGATCCTGAGCTGCGCCCAGCCAATGCCGGCCAGTTCCTGCGCGCGATCGAGGAGGTCAGGGAGGGCCGGCCGGTGCCGGGCACAGCGCCTTATCCTGGGGCGGCGCAGCGCGGCTACGACCAGGGGTGGGACGCGCCTGACCGGCCATCAGGGCCGCACCAGTCCCATCCGTACTCCGATTCGTCCTGGGAACCCATCTCCGGCGTGGCGGTGACCGGCGCGTCGGCGTTGCCTTCGCTGGTCCCGCAGTCATCCGATCCTGGCGGCATGCTGCCGGCGCCGCATGCCGACCTGGTCAATCACACGCTGATCGTCCCGGCAGGCGGACTGCGGGCCGATGATGACCACGCGCAGGCAGGCGGGGCACGTTACCTGGACCGGGTCGGCCGTCATCCGGGCCGCCGGGGAGCGCCGCGGCGATCCGAGCCGTGGCTGCAGCGGCTGCTGTTCAGCCGCCGATTCGTCTACCTGTCCGGCGGCCTCGCGATCGTCGTGGTCGCCGCCCTGCTCGGCTGGTGGCTGACCTCCGGGCAGTATGCGACGATTCCGCAGCTCCGCGGCGTAGCGGCGAGCACGGCCAGGGTCGAGCTGAGCAATCTCGGCCTGCATTCGAGGATCGGAGCTCGCCAGCACACTTCGCTGGCCAAGGGCGACGTCATCGCCACCAGGCCGGCCATCGGATCGAAGGTCTCCACCGGCTCGACCGTCACGATCATCGTCTCGCTCGGGCCCGTGCTGATCCAGGTTCCCGACGTCAGCGGCCAGCCGCTGAGTCAGGCCGAGGCGGCGCTGAAGGCGGCGCACCTGATTCCCGGCGAGGTCAGCAAGGCGGTGTCGAGTTCGGTGCCGGTGGGTGATGTGATCAGCACCACGCCGCACGCGTACTCGACCTGGCCGCAGGCCAAGCCGGTGGGGCTCACCGTCAGCGAGGGTCCTGGCCTGCCGAACTTCATCGGCCAGCAGGTCTCGGCCGCTCAGGCCGCTGCCGCGGCCGGCGGATACACCATCAACCCGGTCGCTGACGCCAAGGGCAGCCAGCCGGCCAACACCATCACCAGCCAGTCACCGCCGGCCAACACGCCGATCACAGCCGGCGGGGTGGTCACCGTCCACTTCTCACCTGGGCCGCCCGCGGTGCCGGTACCTGACGTGCAGGGCATGTCGCTGCACGAGGCGGTCAAGACGCTCCAGCGGGCCGGGTTCAACTGGGTGATCCACCAGCAGGGTCCAGGTAACCGGGTCGGCGGCTACAGCCCGACCGACCCCCAGCCGAAGGGCGCCGTCATCACGCTGAATGTCGGTTTCTTCTCCGGGCTGTAGCGCCTTACAGCGCCGGGCCCTCACCGGGCAGCTCCTGGTAGGAGTAGCGCTGCTCGCGCCAGGGATCGGCACAGTTGTGGTAGCCGCGCTCCTCCCAGAAGCCGCGCCGGTCCCCGACCATGTACTCCATTGCCCGCACCCACTTGACGCTCTTCCATCCGTACCTGGCCGGCACGACCAGCCGGACCGGGTGCCCGTGCTCGGCGCTCAGCTCCGCGCCGTCCCGGTGCGTGGCGAGCAGCGTGTCGGGCGCAGCGAAGACCTCGAGCGGCAGGTTTGCGCCATAGCCGTAGTCGGCCCAGACCATGACGTGAGTCGCCGCCGGTGCCGGCGGAACCGAGCGGATGATCTCCGCCGCAGGCACTCCCGCCCAGGTGATCCCGAGCACGGTGAACTTCGTGACGCAATGGAAGTCCGCCACGATCTCACACCGCGGCAGCGACCTGAAGCCGCCCCAGGTCCACCGGTGCTCCCGGCCGGAGCCGGTGGCACCGTACACCCGCAGATCCCAGGCCTGCGGGTTCCAGACCGGCACCGGCCCGTAGTGCAGCACCGGCATCGCCGCCTGGACGTACTGGCCAGGCGGCAGCCGCGGCCCGGCGCCCGATGGCTCATGCTCCTGGCCGCCGCGCCGGGGCACGGGGACGCCTGGGCCTGCCTCGCAGGGATCGCCCGCCCGCGATCCCGGCCCGCCACGGCTCGCCTCGGCGAGCATCGGGCCGGCGTCCGGCTGCCCCATGTCCGCCCGACCTGTCCTTCCCGTCCCGTCATGTACTGACTTGCGTGACGCCACACCGCCCGCCTGCCAGCGCAGCTATCTTGTCATCCGCTGCCGGCTGGCCGATCAGCGGCTGCCGGAGCGGCCGGCTGACCGAGTGCGCTAGGCTGCCCACCGTGGCTCGCGCGCGGTGGTTTTTTTATGGCTTCTCACCCGGTCACGGGGAGTAGCCCGCCTGGCGCTGCGCTGAACCTGGCGGCATGAAACTCCAAGCCCCTGGCCGGAATGGCCGGGGGCTTTCGTCATTATGGAGAGGCATAGGAGGACGAGATGGTAATCGTGATGGCTCCCGAGGCCACCAAGGCCGACATCGAAACCGTGGTGGATCTGGTCAGGACGGCCGGCGGAGAGGCCTTCGTGAGCCGGGGCGTGTCGAGGACCATCGTCGGCCTGGTGGGTGATCTGGATCAGTTCGGCGCGCTGAACCTGCGCGGCAGGACCGGGGTCAGCGAGGTTGTGCGGATCTCCGTGCCGTACAAGCTGGTGAGCCGTGAGCATCACCGCGAGCGGTCGGTGATCTGGGTGGACGGCGTTCCGATCGGCCCTGGCACTATCACGCTGATCGCCGGGCCGTGCAGCGTCGAGACGGTCGAGCAGACAGTAACCTCGGCCCGGATGGCGAAGGCAGCCGGAGCATCGCTGCTGCGCGGCGGGGCGTACAAGCCGCGGACATCGCCATACGCCTTCCAGGGCCTGGGACAGGCGGGTCTGAAGATCCTGGCTGAGGTCAGGGCCGAGGTCGGGCTGCCGGTCGTGACCGAGGTGGTTGACCCGGCCAGCGTCGACCTGGTCTGCGCGCACGCCGACATGCTCCAGATCGGCACCAGGAACATGCAGAACTTCGCGTTGCTGCAGGCGGTCGGCTCGGCGGGCAAGCCGGTGCTGCTCAAGCGCGGCATGAACGCGACGGTGGAGGAATGGCTGATGGCGGCCGAGTACATCGCCCAGCGCGGCAATCTGGACATCGTGCTCTGCGAGCGCGGCATCCGCACCTTCGAGACGGCGACACGCAACACGCTGGACATCAGCGCCGTCCCGGTCGCGCAGCGGCTGTCCCACCTGCCGGTAATCGTGGATCCCTCGCACTCCGGCGGCCGCCGTGATCTCGTGCTGCCGCTGACCAGGGCGGCGATCGCGGTCGGTGCCGACGGCGTGATCGTCGACGTGCACCCGCAGCCGGACAAGGCGCTCTGCGACGGCGACCAGGCCCTGGCCGAAAGCGACATCAGAGAGCTGGCGGGCGTCATGGGCACCTGGCCCCCGATGCTCGGCCGGACGCTGAGCGCGGTGCGGCAGACCGCCGTCAGCGCATAGCCGCCGGCTCAGCCGGGCTGGTACTCCCTGGCTGAGCCGGCCAGCTCGGTGGCCAGCTCGTCGGCGTCCATCCGGCGCTCGATCCTGCGCAGGTCGGCGACCCTGGCCCTGGTCTCCGGGTGCCGCGGCAGCAGCAGCGAACAGCAGTCCTGGTCAGGCAGCTCGGAGAGGGCGAGCGTGCTGATCCTGCGGGCCTGCGCCATGATCTCGGTCTTGTCCAGCCCGATCAGCGGCCGCAGGATCGGCATCGCCACGGCATCGTCGAGCGCCGCGATATTCGCCAGCGTCTGGCTGCTGACCTGGCCGAGCGAGTCCCCGGTGACGAGCGCGGTGGCGCGCAGCCTGGACGCGAGCGCCTGCGCGGTCTTGAGCATCAGCCGCCGCTGGGCGACCACCTGCAGCCGGCCGGCGCCCGACGCCGCCAGCCGCTGCTGAGCGCGCCCGAAGGCGACCACGTAAAGCCGCGACTCGCCCTGGAACCTGTCAAGCTGCCGGACCAGCCCATACGCCTTGTAGACCGACTCGGGCCCGGTCAGCGGCATGCCGGAGAAATGCAGGAACCGGCAACGCAGCCCGCGGCGCATCATGCGGTACGCCGCCACCGGGGAGTCGATCCCGCCCGACATCAGCACCAGACCGCGGCCGCTCATTCCCACCGGCAGGCCGCCCTGCCCGCTCAGGCCGTCGGTGTAGACGAAGACCTCGGCCTGATCGACCTCCACATGAACGGTGAAATCGGGCTGGCGGAGATTGACCGGGTTACCGTACTGCTCGCGGATCTTGCTGCCGATCGCGATGGCCAGCTCAGCGGAGGTGGCAGGGAACCGCTTGTCCCGCCGCTTGGCGCGCACGGCGAAGGAGCCTGGCCGGCCGGCCGCCATGCCCGCCGCCGCCTCGATCGCCGCCTCGGGTTCCTTGGCGACTCGCACCGCACGGCACACCCTGGCCACGCCCATCACGTTCAGCATCCGCTCGGCGACGCGCTGGGCCGCGTCCGCGGTGTCGCCGCTGCCCGGCGTCACCGGTGTCAGCACGACGACGCCATCCCGTTGCCACAGGCGCAGGCCGATGCCCAGGTCTTTGACGGCAATTTTGATGTTGCTGTGCAGCAGCCGCTCGAACTGCCTGCGATTCGCGCCCTTCAGAACGATTTCGCCGAGCTTGAGCAGCACGCACGGCTCGTTCGGGCGCAGCACGGGCGCAGCGGCGGCTGCCGGAACGTGCCTGGCGGTCATGCGTAGATTGTGTCAGCTAGCGGCCAGGCAGGAGGGTGCCCGATGACGGGATTCGTGGTGCGGACGGCTCACGAGGCGGACCTGGACGCGATCTTCGAGATCGCGCAGGCCACCGGCCACCGGGAGAGCCCTGAGGTTTTCGGCTCGTACCAGCGGCACCTGATGGCCCGCGGGACGCTGCTCGTCGCCGAACGGGACGGCGCCGTCAGCGGTTACGGTGCCACGGTGCGAATCGGATCGGGCTCGCTGGCTACCTGCATGCTGGCTGACCTGTTCGTGCATCCGTCCGCGCACGGCAGGGGCTGCGGGCGGGTGCTGCTCAGCGCCCTGTGGCGGGACCAGCCGAGGCGGATGACCTTCAGTAGCCTGCATCCGCATGCCCTGCCGCTGTACACCGCGTTCGGGCTTGACGCCTGGTGGCCGCTGCTCTATCTCAGCGGAGACCCAGCGGCGCTGCCCAGGCCAGCCCGCTGGTCGGTTCGCGCCGCCAGCCCAGAACAGGTCGGCGCGCTGGAGCTGAGCTGGACCGGCGCCGACCGCACCGCGGACCACCGGATGTGGGCGTCCTGGCCGATGGGCGCCGCGTACGTTGCCACGCTGGACGGCCGGCCAGCCGGAGCGGGCACGGCGGCGCAGACGCGGGCCGGGCCGGGCGTCAGCATCGGCCATCTGGCCATGGATCCGTCGGCGCGGAGCGGGCAGGACGCGGCCAACGCGGTGATCGCCGTTTTGACCTCGATGGATCCGCCGTGCGGCCAGGCCGGGGTGTGCCTTCCCGCGCCGCATCCGGCCACTCGCCCGCTGCTCGCCGCGGGCTGGCGGGTAGACGAGTTCGACCTGCACATGGCGACCCAGCCGGACCTGGTCGATCCGCGCCGCGCCGTACCTTCGCCCGCCCTAGCCTGAACGGGTGTCGATTTCGGCGGCCAGCGTTCGTAACTCCAGTGAGAGGCCGGCCGATGCCGGCCGCCGATGAAGGGAGACGAGGACATGAAGAACTACTTGCTCGCGGTCCACATGGTCGACGGGGAGCCAGCTCCGTCAGACGAGCAGATGCAGCAGGCGTACCAGGCGGTCGATGTGTTCAACGACAAGCTCAAGGCTTCAGCTGCCTGGGTCTTCGCCGGCGGGCTGCATCCTGCGTCGACGGCAACGGTGGTCCGCGCCCAGGGCGGCGACGTGGTCACCACCGACGGTCCCTTCGCGGAGACCAAGGAGCAGCTTGGCGGCTTCTGGATCATCAAGGCCCCCGACCTGGATGCGGCGCTTGACTGGGCGGCCCAGGGCTCGGCCGCCTGCGGCAGCCCGGTCGAGGTCCGGCCGTTCCAGGAGTCACCGGAGGAATAGCTCGTGCCGCCCGCGAACGCCGCCGCCATCGAGCGTGCCTACCGGGAGAGCTCGGGCCGCGCGGTCGCCACCCTGATCCGCCTCTTCGGCGACATTGACCTCGCCGAAGAGGCGGTACAGGAGGCATTCACGATCGCCGCCGCGCGCTGGCCGGCCACCGGCATGCCGCCTAATCCCGGCGGCTGGATTGTCACCACGGCCCGCAACAAGGCGCTCGACCGGCTACGCCGTGAATCCTCCCGCTACAGCAGGGAAACGCAGGCCGCCCTGCTGCACCTGGGCAACGACACCGAGGAGGTGGGACCAGTGCCCGATGACAGGCTGCGGCTGATCTTCACCTGCTGCCACCCTGCCCTGGCGGCCCCGGCGCAGCTGGCGCTGACCTTGCGGCTGATCGCGGGACTGCAGACGCCGGAGATCGCCCGCGCCTTCCTGGTACCTGAGGCGACCATCGCGCAGCGCCTGGTCAGGGCCAAGCGGAAGATCCGCGCCGCTGGGATCCCCTACCGGGTGCCGCGCGACAGCGAGCTGCCGGAGCGGCTGCCGTTCGTGCTCGCCGTCATCTATCTCGTCTTTAACGAGGGATACACGGCATCGTCTGGCGATGACCTGATCCGTGCCGAGCTCTGCGCAGAGGCCATCCGGCTGGCACGGCTGCTCGCCGAGCTGATGCCCGATGAGGCCGAGGTCGCTGGCCTGCTCGCGCTGCTGCTGCTGACTAAGTCCAGGCAGCAGGCCCGCACCGGGCCAGAAGGCGCCATCGTGCTGCTCGCCGATCAGGACCGGAGCCAGTGGGACCACGCCATGATCGCCGAGGGACAGCAGCTGGTCCGCGCCTGCCTGCGCAGGAACCAGCCTGGGCCGTACCAGATTCAGGCGGCGATCAATGCGGTGCACAGTGCGGCACCCGCGGCTGAAGTGACCGACTGGCAGCAGATACTCGCGCTCTACGATCAGCTCATGGCGATCGCGCCGACGCCGGTAGTCGCGCTCAACCGGTGCGTCGCCGTCGCCGAAACAGCCGGCCCGGCCGCCGCACTTGAGCTGGTGGACAAGCTCGAGCTTGACGGTTATTACCTCTTCCACGCCACCCGCGCCGACCTGCTGCGCAGGCTGGGCAGGCCGGGCGGGGCAGTTGCCGCCTACGATGCGGCCATCGCCCGCACCGCCAACCGCGCCGAGCAGGAGTTCCTGCGGCTGCGCAGGGGCAGCTGCTAGCAGGCTCGAGCCCGCCTGGATCAGGGTCGGCCCGGCGAGCGTGACGCCGCGAGCCCGCGCAGCGTCGCGGCCACCCGGTCGGCGTCTGGTGACCCGATTCTGCGGTAGATCTCCAGCGCCTGCCGCAGCGGCTCAGCGGCCCGGTCAGGATCCTCATCCGCGAGCGCGCACCGGCCGATGCCTTCAAGCGCCGCTGCCTGCTCGGCCATCGAGCCAAGTCCGACGGCCATCTCACCGGCCTGCTCGTGACACTCTTGCGCCTTGGCTGACGCACCGGACCCGCGCAATAGCTCGCCCATCGTGTTCAGCGCGGTGATCTCGCCGAACCGGTAGCCCAGATCGCGCGACAGCTCACACGCCTCAGCAAGGCTCGCGGTCGCGCCGGGGTAGTCACCGGTCATCGTCTGGGCGGCACCGAGATAGTTCAGCGCGTTGGCTTCGCCGAGGGGATGCCGCAGGTCCCGGTGCAACCCGCGAGCGCGGGCCAGGCCGGTGGCTGCCCCCTGGTAGTCCCCGGTCAGGTACCGCACCAGTCCGAGGTCGGTCAGCGCATTGGCCTCGCCGACCCGGTAGCCAAGGTCCTGGTACAGCGCCAGCGCCTGCTCCAGGCTCCCGGTCGCGGCCTGGTAGTCCCCGGTCAGCCGCTGCACGGCGGCGAGCTCGGTGCTCGCGTGCGCTTCCCCGAGCCGGTCGCCGAGCTCGCGGCACAGCGTCAGCGCCTGCCCGAGGTTCACCGCCGCGGACCGCAGCTCCCCGGTGACCCGCTGAAGCAGACCGAGGTAGGTCAGAGCGTTGGCCTCACCGAGCCGGTCTCCGACCTCACGGTATAGCTCAAGTGCCCTCGCCAGGCTGGCCGCGGCGCCCTGATAGTCGCCGGTGACCCGCTGCACCGCGCTGAGGTCGGTCCTGGCGCCTGCCTCGCCGGCCGTGCTGCCCAGGCTGTGGTACAGCTGGAGTGCCCGTGCCGAGCAGGCGGCGGCCGCGGGGTAGTCACCGGTCAGCCGCTGCATGTCACCGAGATCGGTGAGCGCGCCTGCCTCGGCAAGCCGGTCGCCGGACTGCCTGGCCGCCTCAAGGGCGGCCCGGTGCAAGATCAGGGCCTGGTCCCAGTGGCTGCGGCCGCGCAGGAAGTCATACATCGCGGCCGGGATGGCGGTGGCGTACCCAGGCCGGTCATGTCCGGCGGCGTAGCCGGCGGCAGCGTGCAGGTTCAGCCGCTCGGCCTCCATCCAGGCCAGCGCGTCGTCTCTGGTCGGCAGCTCAGGAGCGTGAGCAGGCCGCGGCACCGTCATGGCCGGCACGCCGACCGGGGTACGCCGGGCCAGCAGGCGGCTGGCGACCCGTACGGTATGCAGGTAGTACTCAAGCAGCCGGTCCACGGCCGCCTCGCGCTGCGCCCGCGGATCGGCGTCGGCCAATGCGCGGGCGTGCTCGCGGATCAGGTCATGCAGCCGGTACCGGCCGCGTCCCGGCTCGGACAGCAGATTCTGGTCATAGAGGGCGTCGAGCAGACGACGGGCGACGGCCGGGCTGGTCTGGTCGAGCGCGGCGGCGGCATAGGCGTCGATGTCGGTGCCAGGGTGCAGGCCAAGACAGCGGAACATCCGCCGCTGGCTCCCGGTCAGATCCTGGTAAGACAGGTCGAAGGCAGCGGCCACCGACAGGTTCTCCGCCCGCATCAAGGCGGATCGGTCACGGGCCGCTGCCAGGTCGCCAGCCAGGTCGGCTGCCGTCCAGGCCCGGTGATGATGCAGCTGGCGGGCCAGCATCCCGATGGCCAGCGGCAGATCGCCGGATAGCTCGCAGATGGCGGCGATAGCCGAGTCCCCTGGGTCCAGGTCGGGCCGGTCAGCCAGTCGGATCAGCAGCTGCGCTGCCTCATCTGGTGGCAGCGTGTCCAGGCTGATCGCCCTGGCGTCTTCAAGAGCGGTCAGGTGCCTGCGGCTGGTCACCAGCACCAGGCTGCCTGCCGTGCCCGGCAGCAGCGGCCTGACCTGCTCATGGCCGACCGCGTCATCGAGCAGGATCAGCAGCCGCCGACCGGCCAGGTAGCTGCGCCACAGCCTGGTCCTTGCTTCAAGGCCCGGCGGGATCTGGGCGGCAGGGACCCCGGCCGTCTGGAGCAAGCTGGCCAACGCGTCGGCGGGGTCAACCGGCCGCTGACCAGGCGTGTGCCCGTGCAGATGCAGGAAAATCTGGCCGTCAGGGAACGCCGGCGCCAGCTGGTGCGCAGCGTGCACGGCGAAGGCGGTCTTCCCGATCCCGGCCATGCCGCCGATCGCGTGGATACCCACCACTCCGGCCAGGCCGGTCGCCCCCGCTGCCGCCGCGACCAGCTCACGCAGCTCGGCGTCGCGGCCGGTGAACGAGGCGATGTCCCTGGGCAGCGTGCGGGTCGCCGCGGCCATGCCGCCAGTGGGCACGCGAGTCTCGGCCGGCCTGGCGGCCGGACGCTTCCCCTGAGCGGCCGCCTCGAAGTCGGCTCTGTCCGCACCGGTGAGCATCAGCGCGTCGGCGAGCAGGCGCGCCGTATCCCTCCTCGCGGTCAGGTTGATGCCGCGCTCGAGGTCGCTGATCGACCGTGTGCTCACCGTCGATGCCTCGGCCAGGTCTTCCTGTGTCAGCTGAGCGCGCGCCCGATGCTCACGAAGCAACTGACCAAAGGAGATCGGGGCTTGCTCCGCCACCGCCGCCGCCCCCTCCCGGTTCATGGATGCGGGCGCCACGGTCCCGGTCAATGCGTTCGCGTTAACACATACTCCGGGACCAAGCGTAAACCATTGGTGCCGGCCGCTCAGAGCGGGTCAGATGGCTGGATCGCTCGTATTGGACATCTTGCGCGGCGGCATATCTCCGCCAAATCTGGGGCGTTAATCGATCTTCGGTCATTCGGTCATTCGGCCACAATACGGGCGGCTGGGCCGCATATCTGATGGCCAGCGACCGGGCGCGCCGGCGTATCGCACTGGCCTGCGCCACCCTCCTGTGGCTCCAGATGTGGGTTTCATGTGGCCTGGCCTGTGTGGTGATCAGCCAGGATTCCGCGCACCGTGGATAGCGAAAGCCGCCAGTTCCTGCGGCGCCGGCCGGTCAGGAAAGGAGAACGCGATGATGCAGTTGCTGCTCATTGCGGCGGTGCTTATCGCGATACCGGCGATCGGCAAGCTCGTGCGCGCCGTCATAAGCCTGATCGTAAGGCTGGTGGCGAGCGTCTTCGCGGCCGGATTCGTTCTGCTGCTGCTGGTGGCTTACCTCACGCACGGGAAACTGCACTGACCGAAGCACGGCGGTCAGGTCCAGACTGTCCACGCCACGGGGTGCGAGGGCTGTTCGCGCAGGCATATCCCGGCTGGACGCTCGGCGTCAACGAACCGCGAGCGGATCGCCCCCACCCCTGCTACAGCGCCTCCATCGCTCCGCGCACGCGGAAGATGCGGCTGTCCACCGGCTAGCGGTTCTGCATCTGAGGCGCGTGGGGCGCACGACCTGCGCCCCGCCTGGCCCGGCACTGGCCGAAGCCGGGCGAGCCGCTCGCGGGTTTGCGTTATGCCGCCAAAGGCAATCGCATGCCGCGGGCGGTTCCTGGCATGCCCCGCTCAGCCGAAGAAGACCTCTGCCTCCGCGTAACGTTCGGGCGGCACCACCTTGAGCTCGCGGATCGCCTCGGCAATCGGTACCCGGATGATGTCGGTGCCGCGCAGCGCGACCATCGTGCCGAACGCGCCGTCGGCCACGGTGCGGATGGCATGCACTCCGAACCTGGTCGCGAGCACCCGGTCAAAGGCGGTCGGCGTTCCGCCGCGCTGAATGTGACCGAGCACGGCGGCCCGCGCTTCCTTCCCGGTCCGGTGCTCGATTTCCTCGGCAAGCAGCTGGCCGACCCCGCCGAGCCGGATGTGCCCGAACGCGTCGAGCTGGTCGTCGGCGACCGCCGCGCCGACCGTCTTCGGGTGCGCGCCCTCGGCGACGACCACGATCGGCGCGTACCTGGTCTCGAACCGCTTCCTGACGTACTCGCAGACCTGCTCGATGTCGAACGGGTTCTCCGGGATCAGAATGACGTTGGCCCCCCCGGCCAGCCCGGCATGCAGCGCGATCCAGCCCGCGTGCCTGCCCATGACCTCGACGATAAGCGCCCGGTGATGACTCTCCGCCGTGGTGTGCAGCCGGTCGATCGCCTGCATCGCGATGTTCACGGCTGTATCGAACCCGAACGTGTAGTCGGTCGCGGACAGGTCGTTGTCGATCGTTTTCGGCACGCCGACGACGTTCATCCCGGCCTCGTTCAGCCGGTTGGCGACGCCCAGGGTGTCCTCCCCGCCGATCGCGATCAGGGCGTCGACCCCGAGGCTGGCCAGGCTCGCCTGGACCCGCTCCAGACCGGACTTGCCGTCAGCCGACGCGGACTCGGCCAGCGGATTGGTCCGTGACGAGCCCAGGATTGTCCCGCCCATCGGGAGGATGCCGCGCACCGCCCGCACGTCAAGGACCTGGCTGTCACGCTCAAGCGGGCCACGCCAGCCGTCGCGGAAGCCGACGAATTCACAGTCGTGCTCGGCGACGCCGGTCCGCACGATCGCGCGGATGACCGCGTTCAGGCCGGGGCAGTCGCCGCCTCCGGTCAGAACTCCGACTCTCATCAGGTCCTCCGAATGTCTTGGGCGTCAGTACGCCTCAGGCTTCACACGTCTTGGGTTCACACGTCTTGGGCTTGGCAGGTCTTGGGCTGTGCAGGTCTTGGGCTTCACTAGGCCTGGCGGCACCGTCTCGCACGCCACACTATTCTCTATGACCGTCCTTGCGATCGACGCCGGCACCACCGGGGTCACGGCCCTCATCGTCACCGCAGATGGCCGCGTGGCGAGCCGAGGTTACGCGGAGTTCAGCCAGTATTTCCCCGAACCTGGCTGGGTCGAGCAGCTGCCCGACGGCATCTGGCAGGCGACGCTGGCGGCGGTCGCGCAAGCGCTTGAACCCGACGGCACCGCCGGGCAGGTCAGCTGCGTCGGGATCACCAACCAGCGGGAAACCGCCGTGGTGTGGGACCGGGCCACGCTGAGCACGCCGCGCCGAGCCATCGTGTGGCAGGACCGGCGAACCGCCGCACTGTGTGCCGAGTTGCGTGACGCCGGGCACGAGAGCCGGGTGAGCGAGCTGACCGGGTTGCGGCTGGATCCGTACTTCACCGCTACCAAGTTCGCCTGGCTATCGGCGCACGACGAGACCATCTGGGCCGGCGTCACCGATGGTGAGCTGGCGCTCGGCACGGTCGACTCGTATCTGATCGCGAGGCTCACCGGGGGCAGGCGGCACGTCACCGACGCGTCGAACGCGTCGAGGACGCTGCTGTTCGACCTGGCCGCCGGGCAGTGGTCAGCTGAGATGTGCGAGCTGTTCGGCGTGCCGCCGCATGCGCTGCCCGAGGTGATTCCCTCCACCGGCGTGATCGGTCACACCGATCCAGCGGCATTCCTCGGACTGTCGCTGCCGATCGCCGGGGTAGCCGGGGATCAGCAGGCTGCGCTGTTCGGCCAGGCCTGCTTCACGCCGGGCGCGACCAAGTGCACCTACGGCACCGGATCGTTCGTGCTCGCACAGACCGGCCGGGCGATCGTCAGGTCACAGGCCGGCCTGCTGTCTACCGTGGCCTGGATGGACGGGGACGGCACGCTCAGCTATGCGCTGGAGGGCTCGGTGTTCGTAACCGGCGCGGCGATCCAGTGGCTGCGGGACGGCTTGGGGATCCTGGCCAGCGCAGCGGATAGCGAGACGCTGGCCAGGTCGGTCCCTGATGCCGCCGGCGTGGTCTTCGTCCCCGCGCTCACCGGCCTCGGCGCACCCGACTGGGACCCCGACGCGCGTGGCACGATCTTCGGGCTGACCCGCGGCACCACCAGAGCTCACCTGGCCCGTGCCACGCTCGAAGCGATCGCGTTTGAGGTCCGTGACGTCGTGGACGTGATGGCGGCGGAAGCCGTTGCCGCACAGACCACCTCAAGCCAGCCAGCCCCCGACCGCCCCGCCAATCACCCCTCCGACCGCTCCGCCAGCTGTCCATCCGACCGGCCCGCCGACCACCCCGCCAATCACCCCTCCGACAGCTCCGCCAGCTGTCCATCCGATCGGCCCGCCAACCGCCCCCCCGCCGCCCAAGTGCTGCGCGTCGATGGCGGCGCGTCCGCGAACAACCTGCTGATGCAGATCCAGGCCGATCAGCTGCAGGTCCCGGTCGAGCGGCCAGTCATCGCCGAGACCACCGCGCTCGGCGCCGCGTTCCTGGCCGGCCTGGCCACCGGCCAGTGGTCCTCCACCGAGGAACTGGCCGCCATCTGGGTCCTGGACCGCCGGTTCGAACCGGGCCATCGAGATCAGGCCGCACATGCCCGCTGGCGCGACGCCGTCCGCCGTTCACTCGCCTGGGAACCCCTCAGCCGACCTCCCACCCCCACCTAACCAGCTCCCCAACCACCCGGCCAGCACCCAACCGCGCGAGGTGGCCTCCGGCCAACGTATGCAACGCCACAACGCCCCCGCTCTTTCGTATGCGCTGCCACATCGCCAACGTTGGGCTGCGGCGGGGACCCCGCCGCCGCGGGGTCAGTGGGACTGGCGGGACTGGCGGGACTGGCGGGACGAGCTGGAGGCACCATCGGCGGGCGGGACGGCGGCGGGCGCGGCACCGGCGGGCGCGGGCAGGGGGGCGGGAGGCTCGGCACCAGCGGGAGGCTCGGCACCAGCGGGAGGCTCGGCACCAGCGGGTGCGGCGGCGGGGGTGGCCGGGTCGCGCTTGCGGCGGGCTTGCTGTGCGCGCGTTTTGTGCGACTGGGCGTACTCGTCGACATACTCCTGGCCGGACATCCTCATGATCTCGTAGATGATCTCGTCGGTGACCGCGCGGAGCACGAGGCGATCGGTCTCCAGGCCGTAGTACCTGGCGAAATCCAGCGGCCTGCCGAACCGGACCCCCGGCCTGATCTGCAGCCGCGGCGCGAGCTTGCCAGGCGGCTGGAACTCGAATCCGCCGATCATCGCGCACGGGACTACCGGGACCCTGGCTTCGAGCGCGAGCCTGGCGACCCCGGTCTTGCCGCGGAACAGCCTGCCGTCCGGGGTGCGGGTGCCTTCTGGGTAGATGCCGAGCAGATGGCCGGCGGCGAGCACGCGCAGCCCGGTGGCCAGCGCCCGCTCGCTGGCCCTACCGCCAGAGCGGTCCACCGGGATCTGGCCGACCCCGCTGAAGAACGCCTTGCTGAACAGCCCCTTCAGCCCGCGGCCGGTGAAGTACTCGGACTTGGCGAGGAACACCACCTTGCGCGGCAGCGGCAGCGGGGCGAAGAAGTGATCAGAGAACGAGAGGTGGTTGCTCGCCAGGATCGCGGGCCCGGTCCTTGGCACGTACTCGGTGCCCTCGGCCCACGGCCGGAACACGAGCCGCAGGATCGGCCCGATGATGGCCTTGACCACCCAGTAGAACATCGTCACATGATGACATGCGGTGATGTCCGCGCGAACCACCTCGGCGTCGCGAAATGCCTGAGCCGGGCGAACCGGCACAGCACGCGTGCGACGATTCGGGATATGGGGAAGAGATAGTCAAGGCCGCCCGAGAGGACCCAAACGATGCCAGTGCTGCCAGGCGCGGAACCCTATAGCCATGAAGGCGACCGGACCGGCGTTCTGCTCTGCCACGGATTCACCGGCTCCCCGCAGTCATTGCGCCCTTGGGCCGAGTATCTGGCTGAGGCAGGGCTGACCGTCAGCCTGCCAAGGCTGCCCGGTCACGGTACGACCTGGCAGGAGATGGCCGGCACGCGCTGGGAGGACTGGTACGCGGAGGTCGACCGGGCGTTCGATGAGTTGCATGCGAGCACCGATGAGATCTTCGTGATGGGCCTGTCGATGGGCGCCTGCCTCGCGCTCCGCCTTGCCGAGTTGCATGGCCAGGCGATCAGCGGCCTGGTCCTGGTCAACCCGTCCATCACGGCGGAGTCCAAGCTCTTCCTGCTTGCCCCTGTACTGAAGTTCCTGGTGCCCAGCCGCAAGGGCGTGGCCAACGACATCAACAAGCCAGGCAGCACTGAGCTCGGCTACGACCGGGTGCCAGTGAAGGCCGCTGCCACGTTGCCCGCGCTGTGGCGGATCACGCAGCGCCAGCTCGGCCAGGTCACTCAGCCGGTGCTCGTCTACCGCAGCCCGTCCGACCACGTCGTCGGACCGGCAAACCTGGAGATCCTGCGCAGATTGCTCCCGGCCGGCCAGCTTGAGGTCCGGGAGTGCCCGGAGAGCTACCACGTCGCCACGCTGGACAACGACGCCGATGCCATCTTCGCCGGCAGCCTGGAATTCGTTCGTTCGCATAGCCATGCGGGAAAGGAATGACAGGATGGAAGTCCATGGCACTGCATGGCAGGCGAACCTGAGCGCGAGCGTCACGAGCGGGGCGGCAGGGTGAGCGGCGTGACGATGCGGGGGTCACCGTGGGACAGGACGCTGGAGCTGGCATGAGCGGCAACCAGGACGCCTGGCGCGATCTGGTCGCCAGGCTGGAACTGCCGCCCTACCTCGACCCGGCCGCTGCGCCATGGCCAGCCAGGGAGAACCTCGGCACGGCGGCGAGCCAGCCTGCGCCCGCGGATGCCGATCCGGTGCAGCCGCCGTCCGCTGGCCAGCCGGAATCCGCAGCCGGGTCCGGCGCTAGCTCGGCTGCCGGAGGCAGGCCGGATCGCGGCACCGGAGCCGACCGCAGCCGGGTGATCAGGCCAGCCACCTTCCTGCCATTCGCGCCGGAACCGCCTGCCCCGGTCGCGCCACCGCCCGGCGCCCGGTCGGTGCGGCCCGGAGTCCCGCGGGAGCAGGCCGGCGACGAGGACGGCGAGGCAAGCTATCTGGAGTACGACCTTGACGCCGAGTTCGCCGACTACGACGACTCCGATGATCGTTACGTACCGCCGCCAGTGCCCGCGCCGCCCAGGCTCGACCCGGTGGCCAGAGGAGCCTGGGCGGCGCTCTTCGGCGGGCCTGGCTACCTGTTCGTGGCCACGTTGCTCAGCTGGGAGGTACCCGGGTGGGCCGAGCTGACCGCCATCATCGCTTTCGTGGCCGGATTTACCGTGCTGGTGTTCCGGCTCGGCGACGGCCCGTCCCGGCGCGACGGGCCCGATCAGGGCGCGGTCGTCTAGCCGCCAGGAGCGCGCCCGTGGCGCTCGCCGATCCCAGCCGGGCCAGGCGTAGCGGCAGAGCGAACCGGGCCAAGCGACCGAGCCGACCAGGCCCAGCTACGAGGCCGACCGGGCAACCGACCGGGCCGACCAGGCCTAGCGACGAGGCCGATCGGGCAACCGACGGGACCGACCAGGCCTAGCGACGAGGCGGGCCAAGACCTGGCGGCTGGGCGGGCCGGAGCCTAGCGGCGGCGGGCCAGGTCCGCGGCGCCGATCAGGCCGGCGTCCTGGCCAAGTTCGGCCAGGACCACTGCGGCGTGCGGCCGGTACTGGCGGCCGGTCAGCCCGTTCTCGAACGCCGATCTCGCCTGGCCGAGCAGCAGGTCGCCGGCCTCCGAAACGCCGCCGCCGAGCACGAAGCAGCCGGGATCGAGGATCGCGGCCAGATCGGCAAGTCCCTCCCCCAGCCAGCGTCCCACGATCTCGAAGCAGCGCAGCGCCCCGGCGTCCCCTTCCAGCGCGGCCGTGGTGACCTCGGGCCCGGTGATGCCCTCCGGCGTGCCGCCGCCAAGCTGGAGCAGCCGGATCGCGGCGCCCGGAGACCGCCTGGCGAAGTCGCGTGCCTCAGCGACGAGCGCGCTGCCGCTCGCGTACTGCTCCCAACAGCCGCGGTTGCCGCAGCCGCACAGCCTGCCGTCCGGCACCACCCGGTAGTGCCCTGGCTCGCCCGCCATTCCCCACCGGCCGCGGTACAGCTCGCCGTTCAGCACGATCCCGCCGCCGATGCCCGTTCCGATAGTGATCACTACGACGTGATCGTGACCACGGCCCGCACCCAAGGTGGCCTCGGCCCAGGCGGCGGCATTCGCGTCGTTCTCCACCACGACTGGCAACCCGGTCCTGTCCTCCACCTGCTTGGCTACGGGCTCCTCACGCCAGGCAAGATTCGGGGCGAACAATACCGTCGACCGGCTCTCATCGATAAAGCCGGCCGCGCCGATGCCGGCTGCCTCGACCACGTTCCGGCCCGCGAGTTCCCTGACCGCATCGCTGATCATGCTGATCGTGCCAGAAGCGTTCGCTGCAGGCGTCGGTCGGCGCACCATCTCAATGATCTTGCCTTCGTCATCGACGACACCGGCGGCGATCTTCGTGCCCCCGACATCAACCCCGATGGTCAGGCCCATCCTGGCGCCCCTTCGCCTGGTCGTCGCCGACCGGCTCGCCGGCCCTGCCCGCTGGCTGCGCGGCAGGCCGATTCGGTGGCTCACCTTGCGGCCGATAGGACAGTACCGAGTCCACGCCGGCCAGCACCTCCTTGATCGCGGCGGTCATCACGTCCGCGGCATCCGAGATCACCGAACCCGCGGCATCCGAGATCACCGAGCCCGCGGCGCCGCCGCCCGCCGCCCTGGTCTGCCCGATCCGCCGCGCCGCACGGCATACCGGGCACCAGGCGCACTCGGGTGCCTCGCCGACCGGATCCGGCGGCTCCGTCGTGGCGGTCTCCCAGACATCGGCCGGGTCGGCGTCCTGGCCGCGGAACGCCCTGCGTACCTGGTCGCCGAACTCATCCCGCATGTTCCTGGCACTGCGGCGGATCAGCCAGCGCTGGACCTCGCTCGCCAGATCCGCGGCGCGCTGCTCCCAGCCGTCGCCGCCATGACCCTCACCACGCCCAGGCGGCCGGGTCATCGGACGTCACCAGCGGCGGCCTGCTCGGCCCGGCCGCGCAGGCCCTTGAGCGCGGTATCGATAATCGTCTTCTCCGCCCGCCGCTTCAACATCCCGATCATCGGCACGGCCAGCCCGACCGCGAGCTCGTAGGTCACCGTGGTACCGCCGTCCCGCTCGTCGAGCGCATACGCACCCGACATCTCCGATATGACCGAACCGCGCTCAGCCAGCTGCCATTCCACTCGCTGGTCGCCGTCCCAGGAATAGGCGAGCACGTAGCTGTCCTTGATGACGCCGGCATCGAGGACGAACCGCACCCGCGACGGCCGGCCGTCGGGATCGCTGCTGAGTATGTCCGCCGAGCGGACGCCGGTGGCCCAGCCGGGATACGCGGCGAAGTCAGCGATAACCGCCATGATGACCGGTCTGGGTACGTCGATCGTCATGGTCGAGTTCGTCTTGTCGGCCATGCTCGGAGCGTACCTCTACGGTTCGCTCGCGCTTCACCATTGCAGGACGTACGGGGTGCCGCTGGCTCGGAAATGCCCGACGTTGACGCAGCGAGTGCGGCCAATGGTCATGCCGCGGACCAGCGGCTGGTGAACGTGCCCGAATAGCAGGTATCTCGGCCTGGTGCGGCGGATCGCGGCAAGCAGCGCGGTACTGCCCCGTTCCATCCGCTGCGCGACCGTGTCGAACAACAGCTCGGGTATGTCCGGCGGGATGTGCGCGCAGAGCACGTCCACCGCGCCGACCGCTTCCACCTTCGCGGCATACTCCTCGTCGTCGATCTCGTTCGGCGTCCGGTAGACCGAGCGCAGGCCGCCGCCGACGAAGCCGAAGGTCAGCCCGCCGAGCTCGGTGCACTCGCCGTCGAGCACCCGATGTCCTGGCCGCAGGTGCGCCGACCACATCGGCGGGACGTCCACGTTGCCGTAGGTCAGGTACGACGGAGTCGGCATGGCGCCGAACAGCTCGGCGTACTGCCTGTTCACCGCGGCGGTCAGCTGCGCGGCCGGATCACCGTCGAGCGATGCGCGCAGCCGCGCGGACAGCGCGCGGGCCTCGTCGAACTGCTGAGCGGTGCGCAGCGCGATGAACTCCCCCGCGGCTTGCGCGCCGTATAGTTCGGCGAATATGCCGCGCGAGCAATCGGCGTAGTCAAGGAACAGCAGCAGGTCGCCCAGGCAGATCAGCGCATCAGCACCGTCGCCAGCGCGGCGCAGCGCGTCGGACCTGCCATGCACGTCGCTGACCACGTGGACCCGCATTGGCCCACAGTAAGCAATGGGAGCCGTGCCATCCAGGCCGCGCCGGCCATCGGGACCAACGGCACTAACCTGCCAGGCGGCGCCGCATACCGTCCCACAAGAGCAGCGGGCCACATGGGAGCCGTGCCATCCAGGCAGGGCCGGCCATCGGGACCAACGGCACCAGCCTGCCGGCGGCGCCGCATACCGTCCCACAAGAGCAGCGGGCCACATGGGAGCCGTGCCATCCAGGCTGGGCCGGCCATCGGGACCAACGGCACTAGCCTGCCGGCGGCGCCCGCGATACCGTCCCACAAGAGCAGCGGGCCGCAACGGCAGCGGGCCCGCTCGATCGCGCCCGCTCACGGCCGCAAGGGAGGCTTCGATGCGCGAATTCGGCATTCCCGCCCTGGTGGACATCCCCGCCGCGGCGACGCTGACCGACGTCGTCTTCAGCGCCGCCAGCCAGACGCCTGACCGAGTCATGCTCCGGCGCAAGACCAGCGATGGCGCCTGGGCAGACGTGACGGCGAGACAGTTCGGCGGCGAGGTGCGCGCCCTTGCCAAGGGTCTGATCGCGGCCGGGATCGAGGCCGGTGATCGGGTCGGCCTGATGTCGCGGACGAGGTATGAATGGACGCTGATCGACTACGCGGTCTGGACCGCGGGAGCGGTCACCGTGCCGGTCTACGAGACGTCTTCAGCCGAGCAGGTCGAGTGGATACTCTCCGATTCCGGCTGCTGCGCGGTCTTCGCCGAGACCTCGGCGCGCGCCAGCACGATCACCAGCGTCAGGTCAGGGCTGCCCGCGCTGAATCAGCTGTGGCTGGTGGACTCGCTCGCCGAGATCGCAGGGAACGCGGCCAAGGTCACCGATGAGCAGCTGACCGAGCGGATGGCCGGCCGGGCCGCGTCCGATCTGGCCACCATCATCTATACCTCGGGGACCACCGGCCGGCCCAAGGGCTGCGAGCTGACGCACGCGAACCTGCTGTCCGGCGGCCGGAACGCGGCCGAGGGAGCGCTCGCCGACCTGTTCTGCAGCGCCGGATGCGCCACCCTGCTCTTCCTGCCGCTCGCGCACTCCTTCGCCAGGATCATCCAGGTGGCGTGCCTGGAGGGCGGCGCGATCCTGGCGCACTGGCCGGACGCGTCGACGATCGCGAGCGGCCTGCCAGAAACCAGCCCGTCATTCCTGCTCGCCGTTCCGCGGGTGTTCGAGAAGCTGTACAACACGGCACAGCAGCAGGCGGCTGCCAGCGGCGCGAAGAACAAGATCTTCGCGGCGGCAGCCGGTACGGCCATCGCCTACAGCCAGTCACTGTCTGAGCCTGCGGGCACGAACCGAACCACGGCCGTCGGGCTAGGACTGCGCCTGCGGCACGGCCTCTTCGACCGGCTGGTCTACAGCAAGCTCAGGGCCGCGATCGGCGGCAACGTGCAGTACGCCGTATCAGGCGGAGCGCCGCTCGGCGAGCGCCTCGGGCACTTCTTCCGCGGCGCCGGCATCACGGTGCTCGAAGGCTACGGGCTGAGCGAGACATCTGCGGCCGCGGTGGTGAACCGCCCGAGCCGGAACAAGATCGGCACGGTCGGCCTGCCGCTGCCTGGCGTGACCATCAGGATCGCCGACGACGGCGAGATCCTGATCAAGGGAGGCGTGGTCTTCGGCGGCTACTGGCAGAACGCCTCAGCGACTCAAGAGACGCTTGACCCCGACGGCTGGCTGCGTACCGGCGACATCGGTGACCTCGACGACGAGGGCTTCCTTTCGGTGACCGGCAGGAAGAAGGAACTGATCGTAACCGCCGGCGGCAAGAACGTCGCCCCCGCCGTGCTGGAGGACAGGCTCCGCGCTCATCCGCTGGTCAGCCAGTGCATGGTGGTCGGTGACAACCGGCCGTTCATCGCCTGCCTCATCACGCTCGATGTGGACGCCCTTGAGCACTGGAAGCGGCAGCACGGCAGGCCAGCCGAGGCCACTCCGGCCGATCTCGCCTCCGACGCCGACGTGCTCGCCGAACTCCAGACCGCGGTCGATGACGCCAACAAGGCCGTGTCCCGAGCCGAGTCGATCAGGAAGTTCAGGATTCTCGGCTCGGACTTCACCGAGGCGAGCGGTCACCTCACGCCGTCGCTGAAGGTCCGCAGGATCGTCGTCACCAAGGACTACGCGGCGGAAATGGAGGCGCTGTACAGCTAAGCGGCGCTTCGCGGCTGAGCAGCGCCGCATAGCCGGCGGCGGCCAGGTCAGCCAGCCAAGACCCGAGCGCCGCATAGCCGGCGGCGGCCAGGTCAGCCAGCCAGGATCTGGCTGAGCCGTTCGGTGACCAGATCCCAGCGCCACTCGCGGTCCACCCAGGCCAGGCCCTTCTCGCCCATGGCCGCCGCGCCGGCCGGATCGGCGAGCAACTCGGTGAGTCGCTCCGCGAGCGCGGACAGATCAGAACCTGGCACCACGAATCCGGTCTCCCCGGCCAGGATCGCATCGGGCGCGCCGCCTGAGTCACCGCCGACGACCGGCAGGGCGGTGGCCGATGCCTCCAGGTAGACGATCCCGAGGCCCTCGAGGTCCAGGCCGAACCGGCGCGTGCGGCAGGGCATGGCGAAGATGTTGCCGGCGTCGTAATAGTCCGGCAGGTCCTGCCAAGGCACCGGCCCGGTGAAGATCACGGAGTCGGTGACCTGGAGACGCCGCGCCAGCCGCCGTAGCGCAGGAAGGTAGGGACCGCCGCCGACCAGGAGCAGGACCGGGCCGGTCGCGGCCGCTGCTGAGCCCGCCGCCGCTGAGCCCGCCGCCGCCGCTGAGCCCGCCGCCTGGCCGCGCCAGCCCGCCAGCACCCGCGGCCAGGCCCGGATCAGGGCGTCCTGTCCCTTTCGCGGCACCACGCGGGACACGCACAGGACCACGGGCCGGTCGCTGGCGATCCCCAGCCGCTCCCTGATCGCTCGGCCGCCGGAGCCTGGGCGGAAGATCCCGGTATCGACTCCTGGTGCAAGTCTGATCATCCTGGCGGCGGCCTGAGCCGACAACGCCTTGGCCAGCCGGACGCGGACGTATTCCCCGAGATAGGTAACGACATCGGCGTGATCGCCTATCCGCCTGAGCATGGTCCTGGCGAGCGGCAGCGCCGCCCAGCCGGCCTCGTGGCCGTGAGTAAGCGCGACGATACGCCGAGCGCCAGCCCGGCGTAGCGCGGGCGCCAGCAGCCCGAGCGGCGCCGCGGCGCCGAACAGCACGGCGTCGCAGCTGTGCTCGGCGAGAATCGCCCTGGCCCTGCGCGCCACGGACGGCAACGGCAGCATGAGCGACGTCGGGTGCCTGATCACCGGGAATGGTTGGCGACCATCGAACTCCTGCGCCCCTGGCCACGATGGCGCGTAGACGACGACCGAGTCGGCAGGGAGCCCGTTCGCCAGGGCGTGCACGAATGACTGGATGCCGCCGCTGCGCGGCGGAAAGTCATTGGTGACGATCAGGACCTTGGGCATGGTCATCCAGGCTGCGCGCGCTGCGCCGCCCTGGACTACGGCCTGACGGCGCCGTCAAGGGACTGCAGGTACCAGCCGGCCAGCGGGATCTTCTGCACGAACTGCCCAGGTACCGGGGAGTCGATCAGGTAGCCACCACCGACGTATATCCCAACGTGCGAGTTCCCCCCGAAGCCGAGGACATCGCCAGCCTGAAGGTACTTCGTCGTAAACGAGCCGTTGGCATTGTGCAATGACACCGCGGGAAGCTGGCTCATCTGATCGTAGCTGACCCTGGGGATCTGCACGCCGGCCGACCCCCACGCAGCCATCACCAGGCCGGAGCAGTCGAAGCCTGGGGCGCGGCACGGGCCGGTGCCGCCGAAGGAGTACGGGCAGCCGATCTGAGCGTAGGCGAAAGCCACCGCCTTCTCCGCCTGCGTCTTGGTGGGGCCGTGGTACCCGCCGCCGCCGCCACCGCCGCCACCGCCGCCTGGGCCTGCGCCGGCCTGCTGAGCGGGGGTGAGCTGTGCGAGCAGCGCCTCTTGCTGCGCCCTCAGCGCCTTCAGCACCTTGAGGCGCTTGCCGAGCGTGTGCTTGATCGCCAGGATCCCGCGCCGTGCCTGCGCCGCGGCGCGCTGCGCGGTCAGCAACTGGCGGCTCGCCGCCACGTACTGCCTGATTTGCGCGGCGTTGGCGGACGAGAGCTCGGTCAGGATCGACGACTGGTTGAGCACCTGCTGAGGCGAGCCCGACGTCAGCAGGGCCACCGGCGAGTCAGCGCCGCCCTGCTCGTAGGCGACGGCCGCGATCCGCCCGATCTGAGCCCGCATCGAATCGAACGTGCGGCGGTACCTCGCGGTCTCCATGTTCAGCAGCTTGAGCCGCGCAGTGGCCATCGCAAGCTGCGCTAGCACCTGGTCGTACTGCTGGCCGAGCCGGTCGGCCCGGCTGTTCAGCTTGGCGAGCTCATGCTGGACCGAAGTAATGCTGGGCTGCGGGGCCGCCCCGGCGGATGGGCCTATGGTGAGCAGCGCGCCGGCAGCCAGCACGCTGGCAGCGAGCGCAGCACTCCGCTTGCCGAGAACCTTGCGAACTGACCGCGGCGTATGCACGCGCCAGACACGCTCCTTTTCGATTGCCGCCGCCACCAGTGCGGCCGGCCAAGCGATACGGCTTGGTGCACGAGACTAGCCAGCCCGGCTGGGGCATTCAACCACTTCGCCCACTCTCGCAGCATCTTCTCTGTCGCTCGCTTGCGACCGGCGTTGCGTGGGTGACGTCAGCGCGGATGTCAGTAGCCGGCCATAGCGTGGTCTCGTGAGCGCACCAGAGTGGCCCATCCCGCTGCTGCACAGCGCCGACTTCGTGGTCGTCGACCTGGAGACCACCGGCTGGCTGAGCGAGGCCGCTGGCATCACCGAGATCGGCGCGATCCGGCTTGGCCCTGGCCGGCTCCCGACCGAGTTCTCGGCGCTTGTCAACCCGGGCGCGCCGATCCCGCCAGATATCAGTGCCCTCACCGGCATCACTGACGCCATGGTCAGCCAGGCACCACCGATCGAGCTCGTGCTGCCCAGGTTCCTTAACTTCGCCGCTGAGAGCGTGATCGCCGCTCACAACGCCCCGTTTGATATCGGCTTCCTGACCACCGCCTGCCAGCGTTGCGGCATCCCCTGGCCAGCCAGCGCGGTGATCGACACCGCGATGCTCGCCAGGCTGGTGCTCGGACCGCAGGAGGTGCCCGACCACAAGCTAGCCACGCTGTCAGGTCACTTCACCACCAGGACCGGCCCGTGCCACCGTGCACTCGCCGACGCCAAGGCCACCGCCGACGTCCTGCTCGGCCTGCTCGCGCGGCTCGCGGAGGCAGGCGCGGCGGCTGGCCAGGTCCCGCCGCCTGGCCCGGGCGGCTTCGTGATCCCGCCGCCCGCCGCGACGGTACCGCCGCCTGCCGTCACCGCAAGGATCAGACTGCGCCGCTCGTCAGGCACCCGCCGGCGGCTCGGCCGCCGGACGATACGATGGCGCCCCAGCCGGGGCACCAGGATCAAAGAGGCCTAGACATCCCAGGAGACGGCAGATGGTCACAGCGATTGTCCTGATCAAGGCCGATGTCGCGCGCATCCAGGAGACGGCCGAGGCTATCGCCCAGATCACGCAGGTCAGCGAGGTCTACTCGGTCACCGGCGAGTTCGATTTGGTGGCCATGGTCCGGGTTCGGGGTCACGATGAGCTCAGCGATGTCATCCCGGGCACGCTGAACAAGGTTCCCGGGGTGACTCACACCGAGACGCACATCGCGTTCCGCGCGTACTCGCGGCATGATCTCGACGCCGCGTTCGCGATCGGCTACCCCGAGCCGACCTGACCGAGTCGCCCCGCGCGCTGGCCGGCACTCCGCCGCCCGACTTACCCGGCCAGCCGCTGACTGGCCTGCACCCAGCGGCCAAGCAGGGCCGCTGCGGCGCCGGAGTCGAGCGCCTCGCGGGCGCGGGCGCAGCCGTCGGCCAGCGCCGCGGGCAGCGCGGCTGGTCCAGGCACGCCCGCATCGGCCGCGAGCGCGGCGGCCGCGTTGAGCAGCACGGTCTCGCGCACCGGCCCTGGCTGGCCGGCCAGCACGGCACGCGCGACAGCGGCGTTGGCGCCCGGCTCACCGCCGCGCAGGTCCTCGGACTCGCAGCGCGCGATGCCGAGCTCAGCCGGATCGAACCTGGTCTGGGCGACCGTGCCGTCATGAACTACCCAGACGGTCGACGGGCCGGTCGTGGTCAGCTCATCCAGGCCGTCGTCGCCGTGGAAGACCAGGGCGGAGCAGCCGCGGTCAGCGAGCACGCCGGCAAGCACCGGGCCCATCCGCGGATCGGCCACGCCCACCGCCTGCGCGTGCGGCCTGGCCGGATTCGCGACCGGGCCGAGGAAGTTGAAGACCGTGGGCACGCCGAGCTCGCGGCGCGGGCCTGCGGTATGCCGCAGTGCCGGGTGGTAGAGCGGCGCGAACAGGAAGACCACCCCGATCTCCTGTGCAAGCTGCTCGGTCGCGGCGGGCGGCAGGTCGATCACCACGCCGAGCGCCTCGAGCACGTCGGCGGTGCCGCACGCCGAAGAGGCCGCCCGGTTGCCGTGCTTGACCATCCGCGCTCCGGCCGCGGCAGCCACGATCGTGCCCATCGTGGAGATGTTCACGGTCCTGGCCTGATCGCCGCCGGTCCCGACCAGGTCGACCAGGCGGCCGGGAATGCGCACGGGGGCGGCGTGCCTCAGCATGGCCCTGGCGAGGCCGCCGAGCTCGCCGGGGGTCTCGCCCTTCATGCGCAGCGCCACCCCGAAGGCCGCGATCTGCGCTGACGTCGCCGCGCCCTCCATGATCTCGTTCATCGCCCATGCGGCCGTCTCAGCCGTGATCGTCTCACCACGGATCAGATGGCTGATCACAACCGGCCAGGAGGCAGGCGGTTCCATTGCGGCTTCCTCAGGTTCGGAGTGCAGACGCGGACAATCCTGCCAGGTCAGGCCTGAGCGGCCGCGGCTCCGGCGGCGCGCTGGCGCATCAGGCCGGCCAGCGCCTCGGCGAGCGCGCCTGGCTCGATCGGATGACTTATCACAGCATCGGCGCCGGACCACGTCGCAAGCCAGCCGTCATCGGCCCTGCCGATGATAAGCAGCACGGGCGGGCAGTTGAAGACCTCGTCCTTGGCCTGCCTGCAGACACCCATGCCACCGGACGGCTGAGCCTCGCCATCGAGCACCATGATGTCGGCGCCGGCCGCGTCGAGCAGGCGGATCAGCGCCGGGTGGGTGGCGACCTCGATCACCTCAGCCTCGGGCACGTCAGGGGCCGGACGGCGGCCGATGGCCTGCCTGACCCTGGCGCGGGTGTCCGCGTCATGGCTATACACGACAACTTTCATGACGTGATCGTATCGACCGAGGGGGTCGCGGCGCGTTCCCCTACCGGGTGTCGTAATAATGGGCGCGTGACGTCAGCACCAGGCGCGGCGGTAGTCCCGCGCACCCCCGCGAGCCGGCCCAACCTGGTCAGCGTAGGGACAATCGTCTGGTTGTCATCCGAGTTGATGTTCTTCGCCGCGCTGTTCGCGATGTACTTCACCATCAAATCGGTGGATACCGGCATGGGCAAGCCCTGGCCGGCCGCGGACCTGAACTACCCGCTCGCCTTTACCAACACGACGGTGCTGATCTTGTCGAGCGTGACCTGCCAGATGGGCGTGTTCGCGATCGAGCGCGGCCAGATCAGGCGCTCAGCCTCGATATTCAAGGTGGCGAGCTGGGGACTGCGCGAGTGGTACGTGCTGTCCTTCATGATGGGCCTGTACTTCGTGCTCGGGCAGGGGTATGAGTACCTCGACCTCATCTACAAGCAGCACGTGACGCTGGCGTCAAGCAACTACGGGTCGGTCTTCTTCCTCACCACCGGATTCCACGGCCTGCACGTGTCCGGCGGCCTGGTCGCCTTCCTCTTCCTGCTCGGCCGTACCTTCGCGGCCAGGAGGCTCACCCATGAGCAGCAGGTCAGCGCGATCGTGGTGTCGTACTACTGGCACTTCGTGGATGTCGTGTGGATCGGCCTGTTCTCCGTCATCTACCTACTCCCGCTGACCCAGAAATAGGGGTAGCAGTGACACGGATCACCCCTCGCCGTCGGCATCGCGCAGCCCGCTATGTCGTCATCCTGGTCGGGCTGGCCGGCGCCGGCCTGGCATACGGCGCGGTCACCAGCGCCGGCCAGGCGCCAAGCCGGGCAGAGGGCATCGCGCTCACCGCGCAGCTGACGCAGATCGCCCAGGGGTACTCGATCTTCAAGGAAGATTGCTCTAGCTGCCATGGCCTGTACGCGCAGGGCGTCCCTGGCGTCGCCCCCAGCCTGATCGGGGTCGGCGCGGCCGCGGTCGACTTCCAGGTCAGCACCGGCCGGATGCCAGCCAAGGAACCGGGCGCCGAGAACCCGCGCAAGCCGCCTGAGCTGAACGCTCAGCAGACCCGCGCGGTGGCCGCCTACGTGGCCTCGCTGGGCGGCGGCCCGGCTATCCCGACGGCAAGCCAGGTCAGCCAGGTCGGCGCGAACGCCGGGTTCGGCCAGCAGCTGTTCGTTGCTGACTGCGCGCAGTGCCACAGCTTCGTCGGCGCCGGCGGAGCGCTGACCTACGGCAAGTTCGCGCCGCCGCTGACAGACTCGACACCGGCGCAGATCTATGAGGCCATGCTGACCGGCCCTGAGGCAATGCCGGTCTTCAACAACACCACCATCACTCCGCAGGAAAAGCGCGACATCATCGCCTATGTGGTGCAGACCCGCCAGGAGGCTAACCCGGGCGGCTTCAGCCTCGGGCGGGTTGGGCCGGTCACTGAGGGCCTGATTGCCTTCCTTGGCACGCTGCTCTTCATGGTGTTCGCTGCACTGTGGATCACTGCGAGGCGCGGGCAGGCTCATGACTGACTCAACCACCGGACGCCGACCGGGCGATGACGACCCGGCCGGCCGGGACCTGATGGCTGACCTGGCAGCGGACGACGGGCCGGATGGTGAGGAGCCCCGCCCGGTGCGCACCAGGGTGATCGGCACTCCCCCGCCCGCCGAGGCCAGGAGCCTGCTCGATGACGGCGGGCCTGGCCAGCAGGGCGGGGCCGTGGCCGAGCGCGAGCTGCCCGCCGACCCGGCCGACCCGGCCAGTGCCAAACGCTACGAGCGGGTCGTCGCCACCTGCTTCATCGTGGCGATGCTGGCCGGCTTTGGCTTCATCGCCGCTTATGTGATCTTTCAGGTCCATTCGGTCACCAATGTGCTGCACTCCAACCTGGCGCTCGGCGCGACGATGGGGCTCACGTTCCTGGCGCTCGGCGCCGGCGCCACCATCTGGGTCAGGCGGCTGATGCCGCACGTGGAGCTGACCGAGGCCCGCAAGCCACTGCATTCTTCGCCAGAAGAGCGCGCAGCCTTCGCCAAGACCTTCGCCGAGGGGGCCGAGGCCAGCCAGTTCGTCAAGCGCCCGATGCTCCGCCGCACGCTGATCGCCGCGACGGTCCCTGTGGCACTCGCGCCGGTGGTGCTGCTGCGCGACCTCGGCCCGCTGCCCCGCAGGAGCCTGGACTACACGGTCTGGCGCGACGGGCTCCGGCTGCTCAACTACGGCGCCAATACGCCGATCAGGCCGGCCGACTTCAGCTCACCAGGCGGGATGATCACCGTCGTGCCCGACGGCTACCAGGACGACTTCGACGCGCTCGCCAAGGCGGCCGTCATCATCATCAAGTTGGCGCCAGGGGAGCTGCGGCCGCCGACCGTGATGAACTGGACGGTCGACAACATCGTCGCCTATTCCAAGATCTGCACGCACGTGGGCTGCCCTGCCGCCCTGTACGAGCAGACCACCCACCACATACTCTGCCCCTGCCATCAGTCAACCTTCGATGCCACGCGCGGCGCCCAGGTCATCTTCGGGCCTGCCACCAGGGCGCTGCCACAGCTGCCGCTGACCACCGACGCCGATGGCTACCTGGTCGCGCGCGGCGACTTCACCGAGCCCGTGGGCCCGAGCTTCTGGGAGCGGTCATGACAGTCAACCGGGCACTGGAAGGCACCGGCAGCTGGCTGGACGACAGGTTCCACGGCGCGCGGGGGGTCAGGACCTTCCTGCGCAAGATCTTTCCCGATCACTGGACCTTCATGCTCGGCGAGATCGCCCTGTACTCGTTCATCATCTTGCTGCTGACCGGCACGTTCCTGGCGCTGTGGTTCAAGCCGAGCATGACCGAGATCGTGTACCACGGCTCGTACCTGAAGTTCGACAACCTGAAGATGAGCGAGGCGTACGCCTCGACGCTGAATATCAGCTTCGACGTCCGCGGCGGCCTGCTGATCCGGCAGATCCACCACTGGGCTGCCGACCTGTTCGTGGCCGCGATCCTCGCGCACATGCTGCGGATCTTCTTCACCGGCGCGTACCGCAAGCCGCGGGAAGTCAACTGGCTGATCGGCATCGTGCTGTTCACCCTCAGCCTGCTGGAGGGCCTGTTCGGTTACTCATTGCCCGACGACCTGCTGTCCGGCGCCGGGCTGCGGATCACCCAGGGCGTGCTCCAGTCGATTCCCGTGGTCGGCACCTACCTGTCGTTCTTCCTGTTCGGCGGCCAGTACCCGGGGCAGTACATCATCCCGAGGATGTACATCCTGCATGTGCTGCTGATCCCCGGCCTGTTCCTGGCGCTGATCGGCGCGCACCTGTTCATTATGTTCCATCAGAAGCACACCCAGATGCCGGGCAAGGGGCGCACCAACAAGAACGTGGTCGGCGCGCCGATGTACCCCTACTTCATGGCCAAGACCGGGGCGTTCTTCTTCTTCGTCTTCGCCGCCGTCTCACTTGCGTCAACGTTCGCGCAGATCAACCCGATCTGGGTGTACGGGCCCTATAACCCGCTCGCGATCTCCTCGGGCTCCCAGCCCGACTTCTACATGGGCTTCCTCGAAGGCTCGCTGCGCATGATGCCCGCCTGGCAGTGGGTCGTGTTCGGGCATACCTTCGCCTTCAACGTGTTCATACCGGCGCTCCTGCCGCTTGGCCTGATCTTGACCGGCGCGGCGCTCTGGCCGTTCATCGAGCAGTGGATCACCGGCGACAAGCGCGAGCACCACGTGGTCGACCGGCCAAGGAACGCGCCGACCAGAACCGCGCTCGGCATGGCCGCCGTCTCCTTCTACGGCGTGCTCTGGCTGGAAGGCGCCAACGACGTGCTCGCCCAGCATTTCGACGTGCCGCTGTACACGATCACGGACATCTCCAGGGTGGCGGTATTCGCGGTGCCGATCCTGGCCTACATCATCACCAAGCGGATCTGCCTTGGCCTGCAGCACAAGGCCCAGCATCTGTTTGAGCACGGTGTCGAGACCGGGGTCATCAGGCAGCTGCCGACGGGCGAGTTCGTCGAGGACACCAGGCCGCTCAACGAGGAAGAGCGAGCGAGGCTGGCCTTGCCGGAACTGCTTGCCCTGCCTGGCCCGGTGGGCGACCCGGACGATGCTGTCCCGCCGCCCGGCCTGCGCGGCGGCATCGGCAAGGTCAGGCTCCGCCTGAACAAGGTCCTGCAAGAGAGCGTTCCGGCCAACGGGCACGGCGCGGATGGCCACGGCGCGGATGGCCGTGGTCAGCAGGACGGCGAGCAGCCGCCCGCCGCCATCCCGGCGGGCGGCGAGCCGGGTTCCGTGCCCGAAGGCGAACGCTAAGCGCCTGTTCATGCACCGTCCGCAGCTCGTCCGCTGATTCCAGCGCGAGGGCCTGTCCGCGTCCGGCATGACACAACGCTGGGTGGCCTGCGGCTGCGCAGGCCACCCAGCGTTGTCGCGACGAGCTAGCCGAAGCAGCCAGGAACCGACGCCAGCGGCGCGCAGTTGTTCACGACGTTCGACGCGATCAGGCTCTTGATCACGACGATGGGTCCGCCCTCCTGCCAGATGCCACCGCCGGCCGGCGCGCTGTTGCTGACCACCGAGGAATTCTCGATCAGGGTGCTCGCGTCGTTATAGATCGCGCCGCCCTCGTCATCAGCGAGGTTGCGGTCCAGCTTCGATCCGGCGACGTCCACGGCAGAGTCCATGTTGTAAATCGCGCCACCGTCATCCTCGGCCCGGTTCTGAGTCAGTTCAGACGAGCCGACGAACACCTGCAAACCGTCGGTGTAGATCGCTCCCCCGTCAACCGCCTCGTTCTTGGCCAGGTAGTCGGTCACCAGCCGCAGCGACGAACCGGAGTCAGCCAGAATGGCACCGCCGTCATCCGCCGAGTTGCCGACCAGCTGGCTGTTGGAGATCAGCGCGGTGCTGACTCCGTCGGCGCGCACGGCCCGTGCGCCATGACGGGTAGGCGAGGGTGGCGGGCTCTCATTGAGCGCGATGCCGCCGCCGCCGCCGCCGGCCTCGCATTCAGCGACGCCGCTGTGCTTGAGCACCAGCGCACCGCCGCCGGTGACCAGATAACACCCGCCAACCTCGGCTGAGCCGAAGCGCACCGTGATGCCCTGTACCGTCAGGGTCCCGTCGGTGTCCACCTCGGCAATGCGGAAGTCGGACGCTTCGAGGTCTCGCTGGATGATCGTCGCGTTGCCGATCAGCGTCACCGTGTTGGTGATGATCGGAAGGCCATCCGGCCCCTGCGTGCCTGACGTGTCCGCCGCCGTGGTCAGCGTATAGACGCATCCTGTGGCCAGCACGATGGTGGACGGCCCGGTTGCGGCGTTGGCCGCCACGATGGCGGCGTCAAGTCCGGCGATGTCGTTGCAGGCCACGGTGGCGATAGGCACAGCCTGCGCGCCGGCCATTCCGGCAAATCCCGCGATCAGCCCGGCTATCAGCCCGGTGGAACTGAGAACCACCCGGCATGTACGTTTGTGCATTTTGTCTTCTCCCCCGCAATGGGTAGTTGCTGTGAGTGGAGACATTGTTACGCACAGCTACCGAGCATGTCTGCGAGTCGCCATCGTGTCGGAAAGAATCCTCCTGGCCAGCCAAAACCGCGTGCCGGCTCCCGTGAACGCACAGGGCTCGCGCGCCGTTCCAGGGCTCCGCTACGTCAGCAGGCGGCCGCGCTCCCTTGCCGGACTCTAGGCTTGTCCTGGCCACAGCGGCGCTGGAAGCCGGGCGCCGAAGTCGGCACCCCAGGAATTGCGGAACGTCACCTCGTGCACGGGCCGGCGCTCAGCCACCCCCCAGCGGCCGGTGGGGTAGCCGAACGAGACGCAGCACGCCATCTCCCAGCCATGTCCGGCAGGCACGCCAAGCACCCGCATCGCTTCGGCGCCGCGGAAAATGCCAAGGACAGAAGTTAGCGCCGTACCGACGCCTTCTGCGCGGGCGGCAAGCATCGCGCTCCACACCGCGGGGTAGATCGAGCCGCCGGTCGCGTCGCCACGGCTGAACGCGACGAGAAAGAGCGGCACCTGCTCGAAATGATCAGCAAGATGTTGCGCGGAGGCGGTCACCCTCAGCATGGACGCGCTCTGCGGGTCGTCCGGTGTCGCACGAGCCCGCTCCAGCCGGTCATGGTAGATCGTCGCCCACAACTCGCCGACGCTCTCGCGGTACAGCGGGCCGAGCTTCGCCTTGACCGCTGGATCATCGACCAGGATGAACCGCCAGTTCTGCGAGTTGCCGCCGCTCGGCGCCCTGATCGCCGCGTCCATGATCCGCGCCTGGATCTCGTGCGGAACCGGATCCGGCCTGACCCGCCGCATCGCCCTGGTGGTGTACAGCGCTTCGTAGATGTCCATCAGGCGGTCCTTCGCTGCCGCTGCTCAGTGGGCGTAGTGACCGCGGTAGTACTCGAACACGAACCCGATCACGCTGAGCAGCAACGCCAGGAAGCCGATCAAGAACAGCCACCAGCCGACCGCCACGCCAACCGCCGCCGTGGCGGCCGCCAGCCCGACGAACAGCGGCCACCAGCTATGCGGGCTGAAGAAGCCGAGCTCGCCGGTGCTCTGCTCGATTTCCCCCCGCGAGTCATCCTCCGGGCGCCTGGGCAGCCGCCGGCCGGTGAACAGCACGTAGAAGCCGGTCAGGAAGGCCAAGGCTACGGCCAGCGCCAGCGCGGTCCCGCCGGTCGGATCGTGCGCGAAGTCCCAGTACAAGATGTCGGCCACGCCGAAGAAGATCGCGCAGCCAAGGAAGAGCCAGCCCTCAACCTTCATGCCGGTAACCCTGCCAATCCGGTCTCACTGACCAGCTCCGATGGCCGAGCGATGAGCCGGCCGCTCCCGGCCAGCCTTGATGTGCGGGTGATGCAGGTCAAATGCCGGGCGCTCCGACCTGATCCGCGGGATAGAGATGAAGTTATGCCGTGGCGGCGGGCAAGACGTCGCCCACTCAAGCGAGTTGCTGAACCCCCAAGGATCGTCGACCGTCACCGGCTCCGCCTGCTTGTGCGTCTTATAGACGTTGTAGAAGAAGAACAGGTTGGATACGCCGAGAATGAACGCGCCGATCGTGGAGACCTGATTCAGGGTCGTGCCGAGCGGCGGCAGGGCGAAATAGTTCGCGATCCGCCGCTGCATGCCCATGACGCCCAGCCAGTGCTGCACCAGGAACGTCATGTTGAACCCGATGAACACGAACCAGAAATGCCACTTGCCGAGCCGGTCGTCCAGCATCTTGCCGGTCCACTTCGGCCACCAGAAGTAGAACCCGCCGAACATGCAGAACACCACGGTACCGAACAGCACGTAGTGGAAATGTGCCACCACGAAGTAGGAGTCACTGACCGCGAAGTCGAGCGGCGGCGAAGCCAGGATGATGCCGGTGAGCCCGCCGAAGAGGAAGACCACCATGAAGCCGAGTATGAACAGCATCGGCGTCTCGAAGGTCAGCTGGCCGCGCCAGATCGTGCCCAGCCAGTTGAAGAACTTTACTCCGGTCGGTACCGCGATCAGGAAGGTCATGAACGAGAAGAACGGCAGCAAGACCGCACCGGTGGTGAACATGTGGTGCGCCCACACCGTCATGGACAGGCCAGCGATGGCGATAGTGGCCGCCACCAGGCCCTTGTAGCCGAACAAGGGCTTGCGGCTGAAGACCGGCAGCACCTCGGTGGCGATGCCGAAGAACGGCAGCGCCACTATGTACACCTCGGGATGCCCGAAGAACCAGAACAGGTGCTGCCACAGGATCGCGCCGTTGCTGTTGGCCGTGAAGACCTGCGCGCCGAACTTACGGTCGATCTCCAGCACGAGCAGCGCGGCCGCGAGCACCGGGAAGGCGAGCAGCACCAGGACCGAGGTGAGCAGGATGTTCCAGGTGAAGATCGGCATCCTGAACATGGTCATGCCAGGCGCCCGCATGCAGAAGATCGTGGTGACGAAGTTGACACCGGACAGGATCGTGCCGAGCCCGGACAGGGTCAGGCCCATGATCCACATGTCCGGGCCGAGGCCAGGCGAGTACAGCGCGCTGGTCAGCGGCGAGTATGCGTACCAGCCGAATGCGGCCGCCCCGTTCGGGGTGAGGAAGCTGAGCATCAGGATCAGGCCGCCGAAGGCGAACATGTAATAGCTCAGCAGGTTCAGCCGCGGGAACGCCACGTCAGGCGACCCGATCTGCAACGGCATGATCTCGTTGGCGAATCCGACGAACAGCGGCGTCGCGAAAAGCAGCAGCATGATCGTGCCGTGCATCGTGAACAGCTCGTTGTACTGCTGGTCGGTGACCAAGTGGTTGTTGGGTTCGAACAGCTGAGCCCGGATGATCAGCGCCATCAGGCCTGCGGCCAGGAAGAACGCGAACGAGGTAATCAGGTACAGATGGCCGATGATCTTATGGTCGGTCGAGGAGAGCCAGTCAGCGAGCAGCGAGCCCTTGCGGTAGCCGCCCGGCGCCGCAGATGGCGCTTGCTCGGTCTTGACTGCGGTCACTGAGCACCCCCAGACGAGCTCTGCTGCAGCTGCTGCCCGTGAATCCACTGGCGGAACTGCGCGGGCGTGACGATCTCGATACGGAAGAACATGCGGCTGTGATAGACGCCGCAGAGTTCGCTGCACCGCCCGATAAAGCTGCCGGTCGCGATCGGCGTGATCGTGAAATGGTTGGGGAATCCCGGTATCACGTCACGCTTGAATTCGAACGGCACCACCCAGAACGCGTGAACCACGTCAATCGATGTGAGGTTGAACTGCACCGTCTCGTTTTCCGGGATCACGAGCAGCGGCAGATTCTGCTTGGTGGCGGCCGGCTTCCACATGGAACCGTTCTCGGTCACCACCGCTTTGGGCTGGCCGGGCTTGTTCAGCTGGTATTGCGGATACTGGAACTGCCAGCTCCACTGATATCCGGTGACATCGACGATCACCGCTGGATGGGCCGGCACCTTGGTGATGTAATTCTCGTCGCGCGCGGTGAAGTAGAAAATCACCCCGACCATGATGAACGGCAGGACCGTGTACAGGATCTCGATCGGCAGGTTGTAGCGGACCTGCTGCGGCAGTTGATCGCCGCGTTTGCGGTGGAACGCCACGGCCCACAGGATCCCGCCCCAGACCACGATGCCCACGGACCAGGCGGCGATCCAGGAGCCCTGCCACATGTGCAGGATGATTTCGCCCTGCCTGGTGACCGGGGGCAGCAGGCCCATCCGGGTGAACGCGGTCGACTTGCAGCCGGTCGTCACAAGGGCGAGCCCGGCGAGCATGACCGCAAACGGCAGCCAGCGTCGTGGCTTGCCCGTGATCCGCCCGTGACCCGGGCCGCTGCGAATGGGACTCACAGGTTGCCTTCCCTGCGCCGGCCGCCGGCTGCGCTGGCCGGCCTTGCTGTCCTACAGACTGTCGTGGAAACAGTACAACGCGGCGGCCCCGCGATCTGCCGGTACCCCCGCCGATTGTCCCGGTGATGGCGAGCCGCCGGCCGCGGCTCGCCATAGGGTCGGAAGGTGCCGTACTTCGATGCCGCATCGGCCGAGCCGCTGCATCCGGCCGCACGCGACGCGCTGGTGGCGGCCCTGGATGACGGCTGGGCCGACCCGGCCAGGCTGTACCGCGAGGGACGCAGGGCGGCTGTGCTGCTCGACCAGGCTCGCGAGCAGATGGCGGCACATCTTGGCTGCCTGGCCGGCGAGCTGGCGTTCACCAGCTCAGGAACCCAGGCCGTGCACCTGGCAGTGCTCGGTGCCGTGCTCGCCAGGCAGTCCGCCGCGCGCGGCCAAGGGCACGTCGTGGTCAGCGCGGTGGAGCACTCCAGCGTGCTGGACGCGGCCGCGCAGGCCGAGCGGGCAGGCACGGCAGTGACCACGATCGGAGTCGACCCGGCCGCCCGGGCCGACGCGGAGGCGTTCGGCGCGGCGATCCGGACGGACCGGACGGTGCTCGCCTGCCTCCAGTCGGCCAATCATGAGGTGGGCACGGTGCAGCCGGCCGCGACTGTCGCCGCGCACTGCCAGGCCGCCGGCGTGCCGCTGCTGGTCGATGCGGCGGCAACGGCTGGCCGGCTGCCGACGCCGGCTGGCTGGTCGCTGCTGGCCGCCAGCAGTCACAAGTGGGGCGGTCCGCCGGGCGTCGGGATCCTGGCGGTGCGCCGCACGGTCCGCTGGCGGTCGCCGCTGCCCGCCGACGCGCGGGAAGCGCACCGGGTGCCTGGATTCCCGAACCTGCCTGCGATCCTCGCCGCCGCGGCCGCGCTGGACGCGTTCGGCGCCGATCAGGCGGCGGACGCCGGGCTGCGCGCGCTGACCGGCCAGATCAGGGAGCGCCTGCCCGCGCTGGTGCCGGATTGCGCGGTGCACGGCGACCCGGCAACCTCGCTGCCGCACATCGTCGCGTTCTCCTGCCTGTACGTGGACGGCGAGGCTCTGGTCACCGAGCTTGACCGGGCCGGCTACTCGGTTTCGTCGGGCAGCGCCTGCGCATCAGATACTCAGCGGCCCAGTCATGTGCTGGCCGCCATGGGAGCGCTCACCCACGGCAACGTCAGGGTCTCGCTCCCCCGCGGCACGTCTGGGCAGAACGTGGCCGGATTCCTTGCGGCGCTGCCCGGTATCGTGCGCGCACTGCGTACCAGGCCAGGCAGCGCAGGTTCATAGCGGGCGCAGAGGTAACCAAGCGGAGCGTCCAAGCGGCGGCGCCCACGCTGTCGGCATGACCAAGCGATTTTCCGAAGCAGCCAGCCCGGCCGCGGCTCGAGAGCAGGGCGTGCGCAGGATCCGTGCGACTGCCGCCGCCGCCACCGCAGCGAGCCTGGTCGCGGCGGGCGCGATCGCCGTCAGCCTGCCAGGCCAGGCGAGCGACAGCCACCGAACGGTGACTGGCCGGTCAGCCTCGCCGGCGACGTCACACCCGGCCTCAGGGCAATCGGGCAGTGGCTCGTCGCCGCAGCTGCGATCGCCGGCCGCCGCCCCGGCCGCGAGCTCAGGCACCGGCCAGGCGACGTCGGGTGGCTCGTGATGCTGTCCCCGAGCACCGCCTTCTGGTACGCCAGCCGGGCCACCGGAGTCGTGGCGATCGTCCTGATCACCGCGGTGGTGGCCCTCGGCATCCTGGTGAGCCGCCAGGCTCGCCTGCCCGGACTGCCCAGGTTCGCTGGCGTCAGCCTGCACAGGTACCTGTCGCTGCTCGCGGCGGGCTTCGTCGCCGTGCACGTGCTGACGGCGGTCGCCGACTCCTACGTCAGTATCAGCCTGGCCGCCGCGATCATCCCGTTCACCTCCGCCTACCGGCCGTTGTGGCTCGGGCTTGGCGCTGTCTCGCTCGATCTCATCGCCGCTGTCATCGTGACCAGCCTGCTGCGGCACCGGATCGGCCGCCGCGCCTGGCGCTGCGTGCACTGGCTGGCCTACCTGGCCTGGCCGGCCGCGCTGGCGCACGGCCTCGGCTCAGCTCGTGACCTGCGCAGCGGCCCGCTGCTCGGCCTTACGATCGGCTGCCTGCTCGCGGTACTCACCGCCGCGGCCTGGCGGCTCGCGGCCGCCGCCCGTGCCGTGCCGCGCGCCCGCCGGGTACCTGGGCTGATGGCCGCGCCTGAGGCACTGATCCGGGCAGGTCACCGGTGAGCGCGGCGGCGGCCGTGCCACCACGGATCGACAGCGGTCTCCGGCTGCTCTCCTTCGCCGGACCAGCGGGCGGTGATCTGTCCGCCCATCTCCGCAGGTACGGCTCACCGCCCTACCGGAACGGGCCGCTGCTGATCATTCCCGAGGTACGGGACGCGGGCCTCACCGGCCGCGGCGGTGCCGCCTTCCCCGTGCACCGCAAGCTCGATGCGGTAGCCAGTGCGGCTGGCGAGACCGTCGCGGTAGCCAACGGTGCCGAGGGCGAGCCGGCGAGCGACAAGGACAAGACGCTGCTGCGGGTCGCACCGCACCTGGTACTTGACGGCCTCCAGATCGCGGCGCAGGCCGTGCGGGCACGCACGGCGGCCTTGTACGTCGGCGCCAGTCCTGCGCTGCTGACGCAGCTCGGCACGGCCGTGGCGGAGCGGGCCGCGCTCGGGATCGACCGGCTTGCTGTGCGGCTGATCGCGGCCCCCCGGCGTTTTCTGGCAGGCCAGGAGTCGGCGCTCGCCAGCGTCGTCGGCGGCGGCGCCGCGCTGCCGAGCTTCACTCCGCCGCGGGTCTTCGAGCGCGGCGTCAACGGGCGCCCGACCCTGGTGCAGAACGTCGAGACGCTGGCGCATCTGGCGCTGATCGCTCGCTACGGCCCCGGCTGGTTCCGCCAGGCCGGGCTGCCGGACGAGCCAGGCACCATGCTGTGCTCGGTTCATGAGCGGTACTCGGCGCGGGTGACCGAGGTGCCCATCGGGACGCCGATTGCTGACCTGGTCAGCCTGACCTGCACGCAGGCCGTGCTGATCGGCGGTTACCACGGCGCCTGGCTGCCAGCGGGCCAGCTGACCGGCCTGACGCTGAGCAACACGGCGCTGCGCCCGCTTGGCGGGTCGCTCGGCGCCGGGGTCGTCGCCGCGCTTCCGGCCGGCCGGTGCGGCCTCGCGGAGACGGCACGCCTGGTGCGTTATCTGGCGCTTGAGTCGGCTGGACAGTGCGGGCCATGCCTGAACGGCCTGCCGCGCATCGCCGCCGCGATGACCAGGCTCGCCGCCGCCAGGGCTGCAGCGACGACGCTCACCGACCTCCGCCGCTGGGCCGGCCTCACGGACAAGCGCGGTGCCTGCCAGCACCCTGACGGCACCGTCAGGCTGGTCCGCAGCGCGTTGCGCACCTTCGCCGGCGAGCTCAGGCTGCACGACCGCGGCGCCTGCTCGGACACCGGCGCCGGGCCTTTCCTCCCGGTCACGGCTGGTCCAGCCGACCAAGAGGACTGGAGCTAGCGGATGAGGCAGGAACTGCGCGTCAACCCGATCGCGTGCTCTGGGCACGGGCTCTGTGCTGAGATCGCGCCGAGCTCATCGCCCTGGACGAATGGGGCTATCCGCTGCTGGACGCCGATCCGGTGCCTGCCAGGCTCGCCAGGCGGGCCAGGCGCGCGGTCATCGATTGCCCGGCGCTTGCCCTGCTGCTCCGCGATGCGCCGGACCGGGACGCGGCACCGCGCTCAGCGGAAGTTCAGAGCAAGCGCAGAGCCCGCACACAGGTTAGCGGCCGATTCTGAGAGCATGACGAGGATGGCTGAGCAGGTACCGGCGCAGGGCGGCATCAGCGGGCCGGCCATGGCCGCGCCTGCCGCTGGGGCTGGCGGCTCGCCGGTCCGGGTGCTCGTGGTAGATGACGAGCCCAGCCTGGCCGAGCTGATGGCAAGCGTGCTGCGTTACGAGGGCTGGGAGGTCAGTACCGCGGCCACCGGCGCGGAGGCGGTCGCTGCCGCGCGGCGGTTCACGCCGGACGCGGTGATCTTGGACGTCATGCTTCCCGACTTCAGCGGGCTCGAGGTGCTGAAGCGGCTCAGGTCCGAGCAGCCGAACGTGTGCGTGCTCTTCCTCACCGCGCGCGACGCTGTCGAGGATCGCATCGCCGGGATCACGGCCGGCGGCGATGACTACGTGACCAAGCCGTTCAGCCTGGAAGAGGTGCTTGCCAGGCTGCGCGGCATGCTGCGCCGGGCGGGCGCCACCCGGGAGCGCGGCAGCACCGAGCTGACCGTGGCCGACCTTTCGATGGATGAGGACGCCAGGGAGGTCCGCAGGGCCGGGCAGCTGATCGAGCTCACCGCCACCGAGTTCGAGCTGCTGCGTTTCCTGATGCGCAACCCCCGGCGGGTACTGTCCAAGGCGCGGATACTCGACCGGGTATGGCAGTACGACTTCGGCGGCCAGGCGCATGTTGTCGAGCTGTACATCAGCTACCTGCGGAAGAAGGTCGACGCGGGCCGCGAGCCGCTGATCCACACCGTTCGCGGCGTGGGCTATGTGCTGAAGCCGTCTGGCTGAGACCGCGCTGATCGGCTGCCGTCGTGAGCAACAGATCAACCTCGCCGGATGCGCTGCCAGCCGGCCAGATCAGGCGCTGGCTGGCGGGCCGGACCATGCGCGCCAGGCTTATCGCCGGGCTTGTCGCGCTGCTCGCGCTGGCGTGCGCCACCGTCGGGGCGGTGACCTACGTCGCCCTGCGCAGCGCTTTGCTCAACCAGCTCGACGGCCAGCTCGCCGCCGCCAGCCAGCGCTACCTGCACTGCCTGAACCCGCCGCGCCAGCCGGGCGACGGCGGCCCAGCCGGTGACGGCACCCATCCAGGCGGCGTGCCGCCCACCGACTGCGCCCGCGCACCGGGAACCGCCGCAGAGACCCTCAGCGCGGCGATCGCCAACGGCGTCGTACTCAATCCGGCCACTCCGGCCGGGCCGTGCACGCTACCGGCCGCAGCCACTGCGGCGCTTGCCTCGCTTCCGGCCAACGGGCATCCGCAGACCAGGTACCTGCCGAAGCTCGGGACCTACCGGCTGCTGGCCGTCCGGGGCCGCAGCGATGCCGCCTACGTCAGCGGCCTGCCGCTTCGCTCGGTCAGCGCCACCATGGCCCAGGTAGAGCTGACCGAGATCGCGGTCTTCTCCGCCGCGCTGCTGCTGGCTGGCCTGATCGGCACCGGCTGGGTGCGACTTTCGCTGCGCCCGCTGCGGCGGGTGACCGTGACCGCCGCCGAGGTGGCCAGGCTGCCGCTGGGCAGCGGGGAGGTGGATCTGCCTTACCGGGTCCCCGACGCCGACCCGCGGACCGAGGTAGGGCAGCTCGGCGCGGCGTTCAACCAGATGCTCGGGCACGTCGAGTCGTCGCTGGCCCGCCGCCATGCCAGCGAGGACCGGCTGCGCAGGTTCGCCGCCGACGCCAGCCACGAGCTGCGGACCCCGCTGGCCGCCATCCGCGGTTACGCCGAACTTGCCGGGCGGCACCGGGGCACGCTGCCCGCCGAGGTGGCACGCGCGCTCAACCGGGTGGAGGCGGAGTCAGCCAGGATGACCGCGCTGGTCGATGATCTGCTGCTGCTGGCCAGGCTGGATGCCGGCCGGCCGCTGGCGCACGACCCGGTCGACCTCAGCAGGCTCGTCATCGATGCCGCCAACGACGCGAAGGCGGCGGGGCCGGCCCACCACTGGCGCCTTGACCTGCCCGGCGACCCGGTATCGGTGACCGGTGACGAGAGCAAGCTGCATCAGGTCCTCGCCAACCTGCTGAGCAATGCGCGCACGCACACGCCGCCGGGTACTACGGTCACCGTCTCGCTCCGCCCGCCGTCACCGGCCGCCGGCACGGCGGGGCTGAGCGTGACCGATGATGGGCCAGGCATTCCCGCGCAGACACTGCCTGGAATCTTTGAGCGCTTCGTCCGCGGCGACAGTTCCCGCTCCCCAGCTACCGGCGGCACCGGGCTCGGCCTGGCGATAGTCGCCGCAGTCGCAGCGGCGCACGGCGGAACGGCGGAAGTGACCAGCCGGCCGGGCCTGACCCGCTTCGTTATCTCGCTGCCCGGCGTGCGACCGGCCGCGGCGGGCGGCTAGCGGCAGGCGGCTAGCGCCTTGGCGATCACTGGTTCAGCGGCTCGAACAGGCCGAGCGGGGTCGGCGCGGAGAAATCGACCCGCAGCACGGTCTGACCGTTGGCGAGCCGCACGGTCCCGAGGTGCGCGGGCCGGTACGGCGGGCGCTGCGCGCGCAGCAGGCTGAGCATGGACCGCAGGTAGGCCGAGCCGCGCAGGTGAGCGGACGGCACGGTCTCCGCGAGATCGGCATAGCGCAGCGGTATGCCGGCGGCCGCGCGCGAAGCGGCGTTGCCGAACCCGGCGATGTCGATCGGGTGCTGGGCGGCCAGGGCGGTGATCACGATCAGCAGCCGCGCGTCGACGTCGCCTGCTGCCAGTTGCTTGCGCGCGGTGGCCGAGACCAGGATCTGGTGGCTGCCAAGCAGGCCGGATCCGGCCACCTTCCGCATCGCCAGGTCGGCCCGGAGCGCGGCTTCATACCCGGCAGCCCCGTGCGGCGTGGCCACCCGGATGTCGATCTCTGCGGTGCCCGAGCCGAAGCGCGCAAGCACGGCCGGAGCCCATCGGCTTTTCAGCTTGCCGCCGAACTGATCACGAACCGCCGCGGTAGCGACGACCACGGCCGCGTTCTGCGGAAGCCGTGCCGAGGACCCGAGTATGCGCAGCTTGCCGGCCGGGAAGCCGTGACTGGCAAGCGCAGCGCACATCACGTTGTCACACGAGACCACAGCGACGTGGCTGACCTGCCGCTCCACCCAGGTCGCCGCTAGCTCGCGAGCTGCGGCGACCGGGTCAGGCGCGACGACGCCAGGACCGGGCCCGCTCGGCGGCGGCGCCTTCGTGCGCGACGACAGCGCGAACGCGGCCGCCGCGGCGATCACCAGGACGATCGCCGCCGCCAGGCCAGCTACGCGATACCGCCAGGCGGCCGGCACCGGGCGCCTGGCCTTCTGCTGTACCCACCAGTCGGTCGCGGCAGCGTCGTCGGCATCCGGCTGGCCGCTCCCGGCCGACCGCGTCATCGGGCCCGGCGACCCAGGGCGGTACGGCCGGACGAGGCGTTCCGGCGGGCCTCCGCGGTCCTGGCGTACCTGCCGGTCGGCACCAGCCCGCCAGTCGGGCGCGATCGCCCGGTCAGGCCGCGGCTGCCGGTCGGGCGCGATCACCCGGTCAGGCCGCGGCGCATGCTCCGGCGGAATCACGCGATCCGGCTGCAGCACCCGGTCCTGCGGCAACACCCGGTCGGGCCGCAGCGCCCGATTCAGCGGAGTCTCCCTGCCATCCCGCCGCACCAGGTCGGGCGGAACCTCCCGGTGAGGCCGCGGCGCACGATCCGGCGGAATCACCCGATCCGGCGGAATCACCCGATCCGGCAGCACGACCAGGCCCTGATCCTGCCACCCGCCACCACCAGGCTGCGCCGGCTGGCCGGCCGGCGCCGCAGGCTGCTGCGACGTCACGCTGCCGTTCACTACCTGGCCAGGCATCGTCTCAGGCGCTGCCGTGGGCCTGCCAGGCCGCGGCAGCCGCACGGTTGCTGGCTCGCGCGCTGGCCGCGCGTCTTTGTCAGGCTGTGCTGCCTGAGCCCGCGCCGCCGCTGCCTGAGCCCGCGCTGCCTGAGCCCGCGCCGCCGCGGCCTGCGCCGCCTGTGCCTGCGCCGCCTGAGCCCGCGCCGCCGCGGCCTGCGCCGCCTGAGCCCGCGCCGCCGCGGCCTGCGCCGCCTGAGCCTGCGCCGCCTGAGCCTGCGCGGCCTGAGCCTGCGCGGCCTGAGCCTGCGCCGCCGCGGCCTCAGCGGCGTCGGCGGCCTCGGCGGCGGCCAGCGCGGCCTGCAGGCCAGGCAGCGGCTCGGTAATGGGCTCGGCGCCCTGCGGCGCGGGCTCCCTGCTCGCCTGCGCCGCATCCACCGCGGCCTGCATGCGCTGCAGCAGCGCATCAGGGAACACCCGCCGTGGTGCCGGGCCAGGGCCTGTCCTGGCAGCGCCCGGCACCCGCCGGGAAAGCGGCGGGCTCTGACTGTCGTCCGCCACGCGGCCACCCCCTCAGGCGCACGCACACCAGCGCGTCCCGTAGGACAGCGCAGCATATGATCAACCGTTATTCAAGCTAAATGACCTTCCGTTACGCAATGTCTACCGAACGCATTGGGTTGGAGTTCGCCAAACACCATACTTCGACCGCCGCCGAGCTGTACCTTTTTGACCAGTGGAGGTCCCGTCCGCCCAGGTATAGCCACTGGACGTGACTTCGCCAGTACGGTCGGTGGGCTCTGCGGGGGGATGCTCCCTGGGTACGCCCCTGGATCGCAAGCAGGTGCGACCTATGGATCACGGTATGACAACTCCGCGCCCGGCGCAGGCCGATGCGCTCGCCACGGCACCGCCCGACTGGCCGGCCGGCTCGCACCGCCAGGAACGGGCCAGGAGGTGGCGCCTCCCTGGCAACTGGCCGGTGATCGCGCTGCCTGCCCTGCTCGCCGTGCAGGCAGTGCTCACGCTGCGGCTGATCAGAGCCGACACGGCATTCCAGGACGAGGCGCTCTATCTGTGGGCAGGGCACAGGCAGTGGGCGCACCTGCTGCACGGCGCCCCGCTGCCGCCGTTCGCCTCCTACTTCTCTGGCGCGCCGGTGATCTACCCGCCGGTCGGGGCGATCGCGGACAATATCGGCGGCCTGGCCGGGGCGAGGCTCCTGTCCCTGGCCTTCATGCTCGGGACGACCGCCCTGCTGTGGGCGAGCGCAAGCCGGTTGTTCGGGCGTCAGGCCGGGTTCTTCGCCGCCGCGCTGTTCGCCGTGCTCGGCCCTGTGCTGCACCTCGGGGCGTTCGCCACCTTCGACGCCATGTCACTGTTCCTGATCGCGCTGGCCGCCTGGTGCGTGATCCACGCCGCGATCCGGCGCGACGCCACCGGCTGGCTGATCGTGGCCGGGGTCGTGCTGGCGCTCGCCAACGCCACCGCCTATTACTCGGCGTTGTTCGACCCGGTGGTGATCCTGATCGCGCTGGTGACCGCGCTCGGCGGCTACGGCCGCAAGGTCGCCGCAGCGCGCGCCGGGATACTGCTGGCCACCGTCGGAGTGTTGCTGACGGCCGGGCTGCTGATCGGAGGGAGCTACTACCTCACCGGCGTGCGGCAGACGACGCTGGCACGGGTGGCCGGATCAGACCCGGCGCTCGGAGTCCTGGCCGATTCCTGGTCCTGGGTCGGCGTGATTGCCGTCGCTGCGGTGTGCGGGGTGATCGCCGGCTGGCTCAGCCGGGCCGGCGGCGCGCGGATCTGGCTGCTAGCGCTGCTGGCCAGCGCCGCGCTGCTCGTCCCGCTCGAACAGGCCAG
>WNFX01000278.1_pt1 | contig 48326 bp, 40 predicted proteins | sample 5400111 | NCBI WGS metagenome assembly WNFX01 (sample SAMN13153363, study PRJNA577476) | soil metagenome | isolation source: 40 cm soil or saprolite under grassland replicate 1 | place: USA:California | collected 2016-06-15
CGTGCTCATGACAAACCAGGTGCGCATGATGCTATCGAGGGCATAGAGTTCCTGGACAAGGTCATTGATATCGATCAATCACCTATCGGGCGCACACCGCGCTCCAATCCTGCTACTTATACCAATGCTTTTACAGGCATCCGTGAACTCTTTGCGCAGGTACCGGAGGCGCGCATTCGTGGCTACCAGCCTGGTCGCTTCTCATTTAATGTCAAAGGTGGACGCTGTGAAGCCTGTAAAGGTGAGGGTATTGTCAAAATCGAGATGAACTTCCTGCCTGATGTATATGTGCCGTGCGAGGTCTGTAAGGGCAAGCGCTACAATCGCGAGGCGCTGGAGATTCATTACAAAGGCAAAAACATCGCTGACGTGCTGGATATGACGGTGGAAGAAGCGATGAACTTTTTCGCCAATATACCCTCCATCTACAATAAGATGAAGACGTTGAACGATGTTGGCCTGGGCTATATGCGCCTCGGGCAACCCGCTACGACGCTCTCTGGTGGCGAGGCCCAGCGTGTCAAGCTGGCTACAGAACTCGCTCGTCGAGCGACTGGCCGCACACTGTATATCCTGGATGAGCCAACGACCGGTCTGCACTTTGCCGACGTGGATCGTCTACTTGAGGTGCTGCAGCGCCTTGTCGACGCCGGTAACTCGATCATTGTGATCGAGCACAACATGGAAGTGATTAAGTGTGCCGATTGGATTATCGATTTAGGACCAGAGGGTGGCGATGCTGGTGGGGAAGTTATTGCCCAGGGAACACCCGAGGATGTTGCTGAGAACGAGCAGTCATTTACCGGGTACTTCCTTCGGCGAATGTTCACTGAGGAAGCGGCGTTCTCAAATACTCGTCAGTCGAATGAGATCGTGGCGGGGTAGCTTGCGACTCGTACCCGGGGGACTCTTTTCTTCCAGAATCCATAAGAGCATTCTCTTCTGTGCGTATCTCGTGACTTCCTTCTGGCGCGGGCTCAGGACCGCCTAATTTAATTGGAACACCCCTTTGGCGCTGGCGACGATAAACCCAAATAATCAACCCGACCATAGTCAGAAACACCAGGATAATACCAACGAATTTATAGAAGTGGGCAGAATGTATACCTGAGAAACTGAGAGCCAGCAATCCAAATATTATCGCTACCCCATAGAACAGGTAGCAGATTTGTTTGACACTCAGCCCCGTTGCCATCAGTCGATGATGAAGGTGCGTTTTGTCATATTGTGCAGGTGATTGACCACGCCGGATACGATTCAGTATCACTACGGCTACGTCAAGTATAGGCACACCAAGTACCATCAAAGCCAGTGCGAGCTTCGCTCCTCCCATAATTGAAAGAACTGCCAGTGCGAGTCCTAGAAACATTGAGCCGGTATCGCCCATGAAAATTTTCGCCGGATTCCAGTTATGCGGCAGAAACCCAAAGACGGCGCCTGTGAAAATGGCAGAGAGAATCGCTATACTGAATTGTTGCAGCATGAAACTGATTATTGTGATGAAGAGTGCGGTGATACCTACAACACCTGTCGCCAATCCATCCATTCCGTCAATCCAGTTGACCGTATTCATCATCCCAACTGTCCAGAACCAGGTAAACAAAACAGCAGGAATGGCCGCAAAGGTGATATCACTATTGTGTATGAACAGAAAGAGGGTAGGCTCGCGATACCAGGGCAAATTGGGATCGTAATGTTCAACACCGAAAGGATTATTAAAGGTGAAAAGCAGAACACCATGAAAAACCTTATCTATCCATGGACCAAGAATAATAATGACTGCTACTGTCTGAGCGATGAGTTTTGGCCAGGGGCCAAGTCCCAGAATATCATCATACGCATGTACAAGCACCATCAGCGTCCCAGCAGCAATCAGCAACCAGTAAATCGTGAGTTCGTTGGCGTGAGCGTTGAGGTTCGGGCCAGGAGTGTAGAAAAGTAATGAAGCCATGACGAAAGCCAGGAAAATGGCAACACCGCCCAGCCGCGGAACTGCTTTCGTGTGGACTCTGCGTGCGGCAGGACGATCAAGCCAACCTACCTTGTAACAGAAAGCTTTGATGAAATACGTGAGTACAAAGGCAAGTACGAATGCTGATACTCCGCCGATCAACAGTGTGATTGCGTCGGGAAGATTGAAAGGAATAAGCAATAGAAGCCGAACGTGCATAATACTTGCCTCAAGCATAACGACTCTCCCTGCTACTCAGACTAACATATTCCCTTTCTTCTTGTAAAGAAGATCAAACCTTGTGTGAACGTATTGATGATAGGGTGTCTAGTAAAGAAAACGAGATTGCTGTCCTCTTTGATGTTACTGTTCTGGTTATTTGCTCAGTAGATATTCCCAGATACGTTCGTCGCTATCCCCTTTCTATGACGAACATATTTGCTATGTCGACCAGAATTGTATGCTTTCCTCTCTATACGAATTAGAGCGTTACCTGTAACACACGGTCCCAACCCGCATAGTCCTTAGTAAATGTTACCTGGGCCTGGGGCCAGATCTCGTGCAGCATGGAAGTTAGTGGTTCGCGCTGCCGATACCCAATCTCTAACAGCAAAACTGCACCTTCTGCTAGTTTACCCGACCCATGTAATTCCATAAAAAAACGGCGCAACAGATCTAGTCCATTCGGGCCACTGAAGAGTGCGAGATGTGGTTCATAGGCACGAACGTCGGGTGCCAGGTCATCCATCTCGTCTGTTCCAACGTAAGGCAGATTGGCCGTAAGGATATCGATGGGTTCAGGCAAGGGTACCAGGAGATCACCATGCAGCAAGCGTACACGGTGTTCGACATGGTGGCGCAGGCTATTGAGGTATGCAACATTGAGCGCATCCGCTGAGATGTCACTGGCATACAAATAAGGAAGGCGCGGCTCCAGCACTGCTAAAGTCACCGGAATAACGCCACTACCAGTGCCGATATCGGCCACAATTGGTGTGCGTTTCGCCGCGAGCATTTGTCTACAGACCTTAAGCGCGGCTTCAACAAGCAATTCTGTTTCTGGGCGAGGAATTAACACACGTTGATCAACCAGAAAATCAAGTCCAAAGAACTCTTTATGTCCGGTGAGATATGCGACAGGCTCACCCCGTGAACGTCGTTCTATGAGTGAGAGAAATTGCTGCTCTTGTTCAAGGCTAAGTGCTCGTTCGGGGTAGGCAAATAGCACACTGCGTTCGACCTGCAATATATGACTCAACAAAACCTGGGAATCTAACCTGGCGTCCACCTGGCCTGCCTGCGTGAGGGTAAGTGTTCCTTGTTCTAGTGCTTGGCGGATTGTAGTCATAGTTTACAGCGGTTGGCGTCCTGCAAAGCCCGCGTCGAGGTAATGCCAGTAGTTGATACGTTCTTCACCTAGGTGCCAGCAAAGGTAAATTTCGCGACCATTGCGTAGGCTGAGAAAATCAATGAGTCCGATGCTGGGGTCTTTTAACTCACAACCAAAGTCGTTCAGTTCGTTGATGAGTTCTTGCAAAGCCTGGATATGTTCCGCCAGTTCTCTCTGCAATTTGGTGATGCGTTCATGCAGGTGATGACCGTTACCCATTGCCAGCGCATGGAGAGCGCCAAGTTCCTCTTCGCTCTGCTGCATTAACTTGCGGCGCTCTTGAACCTTGAGGAGCACAACTGTTATCTGAGGCAATAAAGCTTCAGCTTCTTCGCGGGTAAAGTAATGGGCCATGCGTTTCCTCCCTTATCTCTTTCAGCGCACTGGCTTGACTTTCGTTCGCTGGCTGAATCATAGCACGTTCTGGCAGGTTTGCAAACCCTTGAAGGAGGTTTTGTAGTGGTAAAGGCATAAGAGATAATGCCGGATTGGCTTCTCTAAAGACAGCCAATCCGGCATTATCTCTTATGGGTGGCGACCCTTGCCCTTGGGTCCGCGGGTCTTCGATCAAACAGTATCGGGCAAATTTCCTCCACTACAAGAAAGCTGCCACGAAATGTCAAGGCGTCGCCATCACTGTAGGTGTCGCCGTGGGCGTTCCTCCCCCCGGCGAAGGTGTTGGTGTCCCACCAAGCTTGATGCTCAGGTCATCGAAAGTTTTGAGATCAATTGTCTGACCTGTAGTGTTCAAGTAAGTGCCTGTCACAGTATCACCGGATTGTACAAGCGGTAATTTGGGTGAAAGGTTCAGATTCGCGGTAAAGATGACATTTTGTCCGCTAATCTGGATATAGTAAATGGTGTTGCCACCTTGTTGTACCGCAGAGATGCGCATGACCTTACCCGTCAGGGTTTTCTGCGCCCCTCCGCTAGGCGTAACCCCGCAATCATTGGGGATACCTTGTTGGGCAAGCCATTGTTTATAATCGTCCAATCCCTTGCTGAGTGATGGCTCAAACTGTACATTGCCACCATTCAGGTTTCTCGCCGCCAGTACGCCTACTGCCTGGAAAATGCCTCCGCTGCTGTAAATAGCAACCCAGGTAGGTTGACCACATATCTGGTATAATTGGAAGCTGTCCACGGTATAACGCAGGATATTGGCACGGGTAGATTGGAAGGTGTTCTGTACGTTGCTACCAATGCCCAGTCCTGCTGCAAGTGGGTAGAAGTGTCCCTCATTCTTGTGTGTATCGAAGAGGAAGGCACCCGTACTGGAGTTATCGTTTGAAGATGACGAGGTCATCGGGATAAGCCAGACTGGTTGGTCAGCGTTGTTGTAAAGCAACTGCGGTGGGTTCACAGGTGACTGCTGACCGGCCCCAGAGGGATTGAACCACGGTGCTGCATGATACAATCCCCACCACGTCAGGTATTGGCTTACGGTATCTGATGGCATGACACGGTCCACCCAGGTTGGCACACGCTGTGGCTGATACGTCTTAATGTCGCCTGTGTGCGCATCCACGATCAGCACCTGGCTCAGTACATCACCGGTATAGCCACGTGTTGGCTGCATGAGCGAAATCGTCCAGTAGGGGTGATAGCTGTCGTCAAGCTCCAACGTCGGGTCAACGAGTTTGCCATATGTGTAGCCGCTCAAGTAAACGTGCCGTAACAAATCTTGATTAAGGAGTGCCCCGGGCAAGTAACCAATTGAGTCTCCTGGGCCAGTGCGTAATGTGGGAATTGCTTGTGGATTTTCAGCGTCTACTGCCACAAATCCGGGCGTAGAAGAGTTGGCAAGGTTGATAAAGATGTTGTTGTAGCTCAAAGGGGCGACGTAATAGAGGTGATGGTTGATAGACTGCAGCGTGTAGCTATCGGGATCAAGACTGTAGGATGAACCCAGGTTCTGTCCGTTGGAACCGAGTATCTGTTGGCCTTTGAAAGCGGCGACGCTGTGGCTCACCAGCACAATGTGATTGGGGTCGGTTGGGATCAATGGAGTAGTCGGTTTCTCTACCTTTACATTTGGAATGGCTGCGAGCGCCTTGGCATTGCTGTCGAACCAGGTAGTAAAGACGACGATCAGGCCAGCCACAACGATACCAATGGCCGCGGCTACGATGAGGCCGAAGATGCCTGCCGCGATAGCCCCGCGCGAAGCGTTCGCTGGCAAGCTGATGGGATTGCTGCGGGTTGAGCGCCGACCCTGGCTAGCAGCTGAGATATCCTCTAATGTACCCATCATTGGCCGGGCGAAAGAGAACAGGTTCGCGATGCTGCTGATTACAAGCGGCCAGAGTATCCACTGCCATCCTCCAAAGGGACCCGTTAGCGCAGGCTCAGAGACATAGAGGATTAGCAGGCAGAAGATGAAGTTGAAGATGAAGTACCCGATGAACCACCTTGTGAATTTTTGAGTGACAAATGCTTCACGGCGTCCGAATGCGAGTCGTCCAATGGTGAGTATAGCCATAACAATAATTGCGCCGATGAGAGCCAACAGTACGATTATCATGTTAATCTCTCCTAAATATGCGATCCGGTGAAGACGGAATAAGTTACTCTTCTGCTTTTAATGGTAACGCGCTCGTCAATACCCTGTATGATTGGATATGTCTGTCGTTCATTATGACACTATTGGTGTTTGATGGCAATTTGGTTTCTATAAGTATGGTGGAATAACTAACCCTGTCGAAGTGTTGTTTGGGGTAGCTGCGCGATGGATTCGCGAGATACACTCCAACTTGTATTTTGGAGCCAGCATCCTTGATGGATGTGTAACATTTGCCGAATCGGTTAGTCTATTCTTTAGGAAACATTTTCCCCTTTCTGTTTGTAGTAAGCGTCTTTCTTATAAAAAAGGGGATATAGTCATTATACATGCATACAAAGTAGAGGCAAAGGAGTTATATACTCATGCAATTGTTTGGTAAAAAATCTGAAACACAATTTGAGAAGCTTCCTGACGGGAAGGATCGTCTTCCACCTGGACAGTACCTGACAAAAAAATGGCCGGTGTTGAGTTATGAGCGCACACCAGGTCGGCTCCCTCCAGATTGGAGACTGAGAATTACTGGGAAAGTTGACAATCCATTTGAGTTGACATGGGAAGAGTTCCTGGCATTGCCACGAACAACTCTTACAACTGATATTCACTGTGTGACAACCTGGAGCCGCTATGACAACACTTGGGAAGGAGTACATATCCGCGAGATTTTGCAGCTGGCCCAGCCTTTGCCTGATGCAAAGTTTGTGATGGTGCATTCATGGACAGGCTATACCACTAATATGCCCCTTGCCGATCTCGATGACGACGATGTGATGATTGTTATCAAGCACAATGGCGAAGACCTGGCACCCGAGCATGGTGGACCTGTGCGACTGCTTGTGCCGAAGCTTTACTTCTATAAGAGTGCAAAGTGGCTCGATGGTTTGGAGTTTATGGAGCGCGACCGCCCAGGTTTCTGGGAGCAACGGGGCTACCATAACCATGCGGACCCGTGGCAAGAGGAGCGATACTGGTAGCATTGATTGAATATTGAGAAGCCTTCAAGAAGGCCTTCTTATTTCTCCAGCGTACTCTTCGTATTTCTCTCACCATCGTATGAGAGCAGAATGCGTTTGTCCTCATAGACGGTCTCTAAATGCACAGGGCGACCCCATAGTAAGTACACATGCTGAAGCGTCTTCTCGGCGTAGATCAGATCGAGTTCCTGACCCTCGAAGAGATGTTTGATGTACAGCTCACGATTCCCACGATAGTCACCGTTGTCTACGACCAGGTAGGGATAGCCGAAGTTGTTCAAGCTGGCGACGATGCCATCACGAACCTTCTCCCAGTTTTTCTCTACAATGACCCACTCATCACCCTCTTTCCTATAAAGGTAGAGGTCTAGTTCCTTCACAAGGTCTTCTGTCAGGTAGTTACGCAGGAAGGAGACATCGTTATCTAATTCTCGTATTTCGAAGATCTTCTGACGGCCCATTCCCGGTTGACGGCCGAATCGCTCCCGCTCCTCTATAGTGGGATTATCCCAACGCCGCTCGATGTCCTCGAACATCTTAAATCCCAGGTAATACGGGTTGAGCGAAGTGCGTGATGGTGAGAGCACACCTGAGTGCAGTTGAGCGAATTCAACAGTTTCGGAATCCGAGATCACTCCACAGTCACCCAACCTGCGCATGATACGAGAGTGCCAGATGCTGTTGTGATGCACCATACCATTGGCAACGTAGCAATGCGAGCGGTCTACTGTAATATCGTAGACATCAGCAACACCATGTTCGATACTGATTACTTCATCTACGGGATCTTCTCTAAGGAACCAGTGGTGGCTCGCAAGATACTGGTCAAGCTTTTCTCGCTTACGAGCAAGGCCAAAGCCGATCTCCTGTGCGAAAACCTGTGCCGACTTGCCGCTAATCCATATGTTAACTCCGCGATGGCGTGTAAGTATCCCGTAGTTAAGTAGCAAGACCTGCAACGTCTGAGCGATGTCATCGCTGAAGGTGGATAAAATTATCCCTTGTTTTGTAGAAGCGCAACCATCACAATCAAAGTATGCACGCAGGAAAGCGTTTACTACTGGCTTAGGTGAACGCAAGATGCAATCGGGTATGCGTTTCTGCCGTGCTTTCGCTCGCAGGTCAATACCTAACGATTGAAGGAGATCAAGAACATTTGCCGAATAGAAAACGACTCGCCAGCGGCCCCCTTTCCCGTTGACAGTCTTACCATCCCAGAACAGGCTTGGCTCAATCGCGAACAACTCTGTGACGAGGGAGCCATAGCGGTCTGCTAACTCACGGTCTCCACTTGTGAAGCCGATGGTATTTTTCGAAATGTGGATATTGCCGTCGCCAATAAGATAACCAAGAAACTCAGCAAATGACTCGGTGACATACTGGGGCGTTATAAGTGGCAGGCGATGACTGTATAGTGGCTTGCCACTATTGCCAAACTGAAAACCTGTACTTTGGATAGCAGAAGTAATGCGATCTTTGGCATAAAGAGTCTTGCCGCTTAGAGATCGATAGACTGTATGCACACCAACTCCTGCTGCCAGCGCTACATCTTCTACGGTAGGTGCAACAATTTGAGTGGGTAGGGATATGGGTACAAGTTGTTCAGGCCAGAGATTATCACCAACGCTCAACGGAATGCGCTGCCCGACCCGGACATCTTTGAGAGCAATCCATCGATCTGGTCCAATATTGAGCTTGTGTGCTTCCGCACCTTCCAGAACAAAGCCTCGTCGTGTAACCAAGCGTATCGTAGGTGCATTGCGACTGAGATGCCGGTCTAAAATGTTGTCCCGTACACTGTTGCCGCTGCTCACTGTAACTGCTTCACCCGTAGCAAGCAGTTCATGCAGTGCATCATAGCGTAGTAGTCCACGACCAGTAAGAACAATACTTGACTTTTCGAGACAAGCCCAGCCTTCGTTCATTATTTTCGTCTGCATCTGTGGTACGAAGTAGAGCATCTCTGTGCGCACAATCTCGATGATGTCGCGCTGCCAGGGCTCAAGATGTGGCGCGTGGAGTAACAAAAATTGCAGGATATCCTTCTCCGGCTTCTCTGGAAATTTGGGCGGTTTGCCGAGTTGTTTCTCGCGTTCCTCTTGCGCCTGCTTCGCTTTTTTCTCCATGCCCCAGAGGTCATCGTATTCACTCGTTATATAGGGAGCTGGTTTGTTTTCTCTTTTGTTGGGCTCATTTTCACGAATGAGCAAGTTATAGTCCACGTGCTCTTGAATCGAAAGGACAGCGTCGAGAAAACGCTCAACTTCTGCTTTGCCGTGATCGAACTCGTACTTGGCGATGCGCTCGGCATGAATACTCACCTTGTCGATCATACGACGCGAGGTATGTTGGAAGTAGGCATTGTTTTTGAAAAAGTCGGTATGGCCAAAGACATGAGCTGCTACAAATGTATTTTGCAACAGGTTGTTCATATCCATCAGGAAAGCATAGCTCGGATTGGTATTCACCACCATCTCATAGATTTTGCTCAACCCGAAATCATATTGCATCTTTTGCCTGTGGTATGCTTTCCCATGCGTCCAATGGCTAAAGCGACCGGGAAGGCTATACGAGGCAAATTCGTACATAATAGTTGCAGGTACTAGCTCGAAGTGCGTGGGAAACGGATCTAGCCCAAAGCTGAGTGCTTCGTCCCAGGCATGATCTATTGCATCACGCAGTCGTTCAATATCGCTATCTGCCATCAGGAAGCTCCCTCTAATTAAACAGCTACCTTGTGGGAACAGGTTCGCGCTGCGCAAAGAATTTCCGCAGCGCGGGATAAACCTCTTTCTTATCTGAGATGGTCACGGCAGTGAATTTTTTGTCGCTGATTTTATTATAAGCTGACATTAATGTGCTGGGTGAACGATAATGGCCCTCGCGGATTTCGCCGTAACCAAAAATGTTGCAAAGCTCCATCAATCTGGTAACCAGCTGTACACAGCGGTCATTGTCCCAAGGTAGGTTATCTCCGTCGGAGAAGTGGAACGGATAGATGTTCCAGTCGTCCGGATTATAGCGTTCTTTAATGATCTCCAGGGCGAGTTCATAGGCGGATGAAACCTGTGTGCCTCCACTTTCGCCTTTGTGGAAGAACTCTTCTTCTGTGACCTCTTTGGCCTCGGTATGGTGACTGATGAAGACGATCTGCACATTGTTGTACTTCGTGCGCAGGAAACGCACCATCCAGAAGTAGAAGCTGCGAGCGATGTACTTCTCGAATTCACCCATGCTCCCGCTGACATCCATCATGGCTATAACGACAGCATTCGACTGGTAGCGAATAGTCGGTTCCCAGACCTTGAATCTCAAATCCTCCGACTTGATATCTTTGAATCTGGCTTCGCCCTTGGCGGCGTTGCGTTTCATGTTCTCCATGATAGTGCGCTTCTTGTCAAGGTTTGTCAGAGGGCCTTTTTTGCGCACGTCGGTGAAGCGCACAGCTTCGGTCTGGAGTTCCTGCTGGCGTTTCTGTTCGAGGTTGGGCAATCCGAGGTCTTCAAAGATCATAGCTGCCAGCTCTTCCATAGTGATTTCGGCTTCGTAGTAGTCGTAGCCAGCATCTTTGCCCGCTTCGCCCTTTTTGCCTTTACCGGGACGGGGTTCCTGGGCAACGACATCGCCGACTTTACTTTTCCCGTTGCCCTGACCCCCATGCTGCTGGCGCCCAGGATCGTAGCGGAAACGGTACTCGTCCAGGGAGCGAATGGGCACTCGCACCGTCTTTTTACCATCGGAGAGAATGATACTCTCCTCGCTGACAATATCACCTAAATTTTTCTTGATTGCTTCGCGGATTTTCTCTTTATGGCGTTCTTGGTCGACCTGTCCCTTGCGGTGCAACGACCAGTCATGCTGGGAGACAGACATGGGGCACACTCCTTCCAGTCGCAAAAGCGGTAGGGCGCGATCAATCGCGCCCATGATCCCCATATACACGTTGTAGAGGATGAGATTGCATACTTTCTCCCTCTTCAACCATTATCGATTCAACAAACTACCTGTATAGCGTAATATCTCGTTCGCGCATACATGACAGTATCCATGCTCTGTCATGAGGCGGTTAACAACATCGTTAATCTTGCGTAGTTGCTCTTTGTCAGGGGTGCGAGTTGATGTAGTGATCTTCACAACGTCGCGCAGGTCGGCAAAGAGCTTCTTCTCAATGGCCTCTTTCAAGCGCTCGTGGCTGGTGTATTCGAAGGTTTGCCCTCTACGCGCCAGAGACGAGATACGAATGAGGATTTCCTCACGGAAGGGCTTCTTGGCGTTTTCAGTGACACCAATTTGTTCTTCTATTGAGCGCATCAATTGCTCATCAGGCTCCATCTCCTCATCGGTAATGGGATCGCGCAGCCTGGTTTTATTGCAGTAGGCTTCAACGTTATCCAGGTAGTTGTTCAGCAAGGTTCGCGCCGATTCCTCATAGGAGTAGACAAACGCTCGCTGCACCTCTTTCTTGGCCATCTCATCGTATTCTTTACGTGCTTCCTGGATGAAATTAAGGTAGTGCTCCCGCTCTTCGCGAGTGATGCTGGTGTGCTGATCGAGTCCATCCCGTAGAGCGCGCAGCGCATCGATCGGGTTAATACAGGAAGTATTCTCCTTCACAAGCGCATTTGAGAGGCGGTTGATGACATAGCGAGGCGAAATGCCATCCATGCCTTCGCGTACCGCTTCCTCCTGCAATTCTTTGATATCTTTCTGCTTGAAATCCTCGATATCCTCACCATCATACAGCTTTAACTTCTTCATCAGGCTCATGCCTGCCTTCTTTGATTGCTCAAGGCGGGTAAGGATGGCAAAGATGCTGGCGACACGAAGCGTATATGGAGCGATATGCACGTTTTGTAACGCGCTCTGCTTGAGCAGTTTTTCGTAGATTTTCACCTCGTCAGAGGCACGCAAGTTATAAGGAACTTTGACAAGGATAATACGGTCCTGTAAAGCTTCCGACTTCTTATTGCCTATAAACGCCTGGTATTCGTGTTCATTGGTATGGCTGACGACTACTTCATCGGCGTAGATCATACTGAAACGCCCGGTTTTGATGTTCTGCTCCTGACTGAGTGTGAGCAAGACATAGAGGAACTTCTCATCAGTTTTGAGCATTTCTACAAATTCCATGATGCCGCGGTTAGCGATATTCAGTTCGCCATCGAAGCGGTAGGCCCGCGGATCGCTTTCAACGCCCACCTCACCAATAGTGGAGAGGTCAATGCCGCCGACAAGCTCGCTGATATCCTGGCTTTTAGGATCAGAAGGGGTAAACGTACCGACTCCTACGCGATATTTTTCGCTGAATACCACGCGCTTGATGGGCACGTCTTCAATGCGTCCTCTATATTCCGTATCTATCTTGTAGCGGCAGTGAGGGCACAAGTCGCCCTCGATGTACATCCCGAACTCTTTCTCGACATCAGGACGCAACTCGTTCGGGATCAGGTGGAGTGGTTCCTCATGCATAGGGCAGTCCCTAATAGCATAGAGTGCTCCTTCTTCAGTGCGACTGTACTCCTCCAATCCGCGTTTAATCAGGTAAACGATGGTGGACTTGCCTCCGCCGACGGGGCCCATAAGCAACATAATGCGTTTGCGTACTTCCAGGCGTTGAGCAGCGGAATGGAAATACTCCACGATCTGTTGAAGGGGCTTTTCGATGCCGAAGATTTCCAGGCTGAAGAAGTTGTAGCGTGGTTCGCCAGTTCGAGTCGTCTCGGTTCCAGCATCCATAATCATATGATAAATGCGCTCATGTGCAAGGCGGGATACTTCTGATTTTTTAGTTGCAATCTCAAAGTACTGAGCAAATGTTCCTTCCCACAATAAACCACGTTCCCGATCTCTATATTCCTCTAACCGCTTAACCAGATCCATAGGTCACCCTCTCTGTTCTATGCCGTTAGACTGATATCGCTAACTGCTGAGGTAACGCACTAGAAAAATTGGATAGATAAACTAACGATGATGCACGGTTCTCGCGAACGCGAAGATGCTTTGATTGGAAAGGGCTGGTTTCTTGCTCACCAAACGAGGTGGAAAACCAGCCCTTTCCTGTTAATTCCAAACGGGAGGTGAACTTCTCGACAAATCGAGGTAGAGAACCAGCCCTTTCCTTATCGATTCCAGACCGGAGACGAACTCCTTGGCTTACTATTTTAAGTTTCAATTTCGGTCCCAATTTTCATTCTCGACGGGAAACGAAACCTACAAGCGTATGCAAAAACATTGCTGGTAATCGTAGCATACAGTACAGATAGACCTCTGTCAAGTGTAGCAAATGCTTGTAAATCTGCTTACTCATTAATACGATCAGAGAAAATATTAGTTGTAATTACAAGCTTTCTTGTAATAGTCGTCGAATAAATGTACGAAAATCAGCAATTTTTTGGAACTATACTGCTGAAGACTGAGCTTTCTGCGCACAGTGCGATATGATCTATTTGATGGATATTTCTAAAGTAAGATTTGTGTCAACCCCTACCCCGAGAGTTTTAGCGGCATTGCCATTACGCACTGCAATGCCTACATAGCCTGAACTATCGCCATAGATAAAAGCCGCCCCGTCATTTGGGTCTTCAGCAAAGAATCGCCTACGCTCCTCTACCACCACCCCTTCATTCGGGAAGACGATTTGCACCTGTGAGGCAATGAAGAGTTCAGGAACCATGGTAAGGGGAATACTTGTGATCAGGTTTCCAAAGTTATCGACGTGGATAATGTGTGCATCGATAGCCGTTCCACGACGTGTAGCATGCTCACGCTCAAGACGTTGAAGTGTTGTAGGGTCTATTGGCGTTCCGAGTTCGTGGAAGATCTTGGTCAGCCCTTCTGCTAGATAAGCTCCTACAGGCGCAAAAATATCCCGGCCATGAAAGGTTGAACTGACGTGTGACAGATGATATTTTGGGTTTGAAAGAAGGATAGCTGCATGTATGGGCTGTCCTGCAAGCACATGGCTGAATAGTCCATTGTCTGGACCAACAAAATACCATTCAGCTGCATGCATCGCAATGGCTCTGCGGCTGCTCCCGACACCAGGATCAACGACGCAGACAAATACCGTGTTCCTTGGGAAGTAACGATATGCTGCAGCCAGAATCCATGCACCAGATGAAACGTTTTGTGGTGCGACATTATGAGTAATGTCGATGATGTGTGCGTCTGGGGTAATGCCCGCAATCACGCCTTTCATTACGCCTACATCGCTATCGCTTATCCCAAAGTCAGTCATGAGGGCAATAACCGGACGTGAATAGGAGGTATTGTGTTGAGTCATAATGTGTTTGTACTGCCTTTCTCTGAGGTGCTCTACTTTTTCCTGACAAATATTTCATGCATAAATCAAAAGTATGGTTAGCTATTGTTCGGATACATTTGTGTGCTATACTAGCGCCAATGTCAAATATGAGTATTCAGATGGGCACCCTTTGTCTTGGAGTATCAAATGATGATGGAGCGCAGTGAAGAGGGGTATCAGCGAGTCGGCACACAAGCGAATAGACAAGGCTCGCAGCCTATGCTCGAGAGCTCGGTCAGAATGCGAGCAGCAACTGGAGGTAGTGCTGATATGAATGTTAATAGAGGCGGACCTCATATTCTTCTTTTCGAGCGCGACCAGCAACTTACAACATTGCTCACTAGCGAGTTTCAGCTGGCCGGCTACGAATGTCATCCAGCGCGTACGGCTGTAGAGGTTTTCGATGCTATTGCGCGCTATCCTATTCGGCTGGTGCTGGTTAATTTAGCGCAGGCGGCAGCGAGCCGTCGTGAATTCTGGGTAGCGTTGGATGCGCAGCGGCGAGGTCGGGGGATACAGGTCTTTACCTTCCGTTGTATGAATATTGCGGGATATGGTGCAGATGATTCCGAAGATACTTCCCGTACTGTACTCACAGATATGGAAGTAGACGGCATGATGGGCGTCATGAATCTGGTCGATGCGGTGCGTTCGCGCATTCCTGGGTCGACAACAGCCTCATTTTCGCGCGTCACTGCCATTCCTGGTACCGACGCCCAAGGAGCTGCAGATCCAAATAAGCTCAAGATGGCAGCAGACGTGGGGGAGCCAGCGGTTACTTCTCAATCGACTTCCCCCCTTTCGATGCCGTCAATCAATCCCTCTTTAGCAGTTCCTCCCGCCCCGAGCACTGTTTCTGCAGGGTCCGTCAAATCTGTGGAGATGAATAAACCGGGGAAACCGGCATCTGGATTCACTGATAAGATTCGGGCCGTCATTTATCCGAGCAGCCGCAGTTTCTCGCCAATACCGGAAACGAATTGGATGCCACATAATCCTCAGAACCTGGCTGCGACTCAACATGCTGCTGGTGGATCGGATGCCCCTGTTAGGCCACAAGGAACGCAAAGTTCTCGTGAAAGTGGTACTCCAATGACCGATAGAGATGCAAGACCTCAGTGGCAGCAGAGCGGCGGTATAGGTTCGACGCGGAGGCAACCTGGGCAGAATCTTCAATCGTCGCCTGAAAGTGTTTCACCAGTCATACAACCACAAGAGCAGGAATCTGGATTGGTTCAATTGTCACGGATGGTACACGAGAACCATCTCTCTAACAATTCTGAGGTAGCTGGTTTGGAGATGCGCACGAGTCCTACTTCTCCCCTGACCCAACAACAAGAAGCGCGGCAAGCTCGCCCGGTAGATACCACCTCTTTTAGTTCACTTCCCCTACGGGCATCGCCTATTCAGGATATACCCATTGGACGAGAGCAAGAATACCGGGGTGGGCAAACTGCAGCGCAATCACCTCGATCAGTGAATACTGGTGCAATGGAAACAGGTACAACGGTAGAACGATCAGATGTTGCTCCCGCACCTCCTGTATCTTCTCCATCGTCAATAACGATTTCATCATCTAAAGAAACAGTGTCGCCAGGGGAAACAGTAACCGATTTGGAGCATGCCGAGGAGAAGAGTAGCGCATCTGGGGCCGAAGGAAAGGATGTTACCGCTCCTGCCCTAGCTGAAAAGCTCCAGACAAGTGAGATGCAAACGCTGAACCAACCTTTACCAGCAGATACAACATCTGATGATACACTGCTAAATATTGTACGGAGCCTTCCTCCTATGTCCTCCCTGCCAACTCCAACGCAACTCAAAACACCTGTTTTGAGTGGGCGAGCAACCCGTTCTTTAGGCAATGTGCTACTCGAAGGGCATCTTGTCCCACAGCATCGTCTGGAGGTTGCCCAGAACATTCAGCGGATGCTGCATGGCGTAGACATGAATTACCAACTTGGTGAGATCTTGCTTATGTTCAAGCTCCTGACACCTGATCAATTATTAGCTGCAAGTCTGGTTAGTTATGGCTTAATCTCAACCGCGCACATCAGCGCTCTCGGTCGAATTCGGCAGGAGCTGCATGCCATTGGCCTGGAGTATGATTTGGAGAGCTTGCTAGTCCTCTTCCGCATTCTAACCCCTGAAGAGTTACGCGAGGTTCGTGCGAGCTGGATGGGGTAGAGGAAAGGTTGCTTGAAAATCTATCTGGGGGCGTAGACATCATTCTTCGTCCCCGACAATTCGTTCAATCCTCGCTCCCATGTTCTGTAATTTAAGATCTAGGTCCTCATAACCACGCTCAATATGTTCGATACCGTAAACTCGTGAAGTGCCGCTCGCGCTGAGTGCTGCCAGGATATAGGAGCATCCTGCTCGGATGTCGGGTATATCAAGAGTTGTGGCGTTGAGGGGAGTTGGTCCGCGTACTAAGCAGCTATGCAAATGTTGTTTTTCGCGGAAGCGACAGGATACCTCGCCTAAGCACTTGGTATACAACTCAAGGTGCGCGCCCATCCCTTCAAGGGCAGCGGTATAACCAAATCGATCCTCGTAAATTGTCTCATGGATGACCGATAAGCCATCTGCCTGCGTTAATAATACAGTAAATGGTTGTTGCCAGTCGGTCATAAAGCCTGGATGAACGTCGGTTTCCAGGGCTAATGGAGGTGGAGGACGATCATCTCCAATGAAGCGGATCCCATCATCATCTACGTCAAAACGCAGACGCATCTTTGACAAAGTGTTCAAGAATGTCAGCAATGTATCCTGCTGAGCCCCTTGCAGATAGATATCGCCTTTTGTCAGATAAGCTGCGATCGCTAAAGAGACAGCTTCATTGCGGTCGCTAAGAATTGTATGACTGGCCCCGTGCAAACGATCCACGCCTTCAATGACGATTCGCCGGTCGACCTTGATTTCGATGATCGCTCCCATTTTTTGCAGGAACTTGATCAGATCAATGATCTCTGGCTCCAGTGCCGCATTCTCAATGATCGTAACCCCCTTTGCAAGTGAGGCGGTGATAAGAAAATTCTCGGTGGCCATAACGCTCGGGAATGGTAACTGGATAGTTGCCCCGTGCAAGCCATCAGGCGTGCTAAAGTGGTAGCGCTTTGCCTGTTCTTCGACTTTTGCCCCCATCAACATTAGCCCGTCAAGGTGAAAATCGAGAGGTCTTGCTCCGATGCGGTCTCCGCCGGGCATAGGAATATCAGCCTCGCCGCAATGATGCAGGAGCGGGCCAACTGAAATGATGGCCATACGGTTCAAGCCACCGACTTCCGTTGAAATAACGGGACGGTGGATACTGGGAGTGCGAATGGTAAGTGTGTGGTCTACCAACTCTGTCTGTGAACCTACATCAACACAAAGCGAGAGGGTGAGATACAAGTCACCAAGCAGCGGCACGTTACGCAAGACGCACAAATCACTCGTCAGAAGGGTGGAGATCATCATTTTCGTAACAGCGTTTTTAGCCCCATTAAGCCGGACATGTCCGTGGAGCGGTGTACCACCCTCGATCAGGTAATGGGGAGTGGATCTGTTCATGAGTCTCCTTAGGAATTTCTAGCGTTACCTGGGGCTTCCCACAACCAACGGAGTGCCTTGAGGCGTGATGGTGGAGGAGCGACATTACGTGGGTGGCGAATGAATGGCGCACCGGGGGGACCATCAGTATTTCCCTGTTCAATCGCATCGATCAGGTCAAGAAATTGATTAACGCTCTGTGCTACACCCTCTACCATGAGATAGCCCGAGGGCTTTACCGCATCTCCCACTAAATACAGGCCTTGTACGGCAGTATCGGGAGCCACATCCGCGCCCTGCAAGACGCGATTTACAGGCCATTCCCCACGATAGGCGCTCATTGTGAGGACGCGGCAATGCTTCTCAAATGTTTCGCCGAATATCATGCGTAAATCGTCGTGCGCCAGTTGCTTTTCTTCCTCGATATCGTCACTTTGGATAACCTGGTGGCTGATAAGCAAGTGCTTGCCTGCTGGTGCTAGGCGAGGATCACAATTGGTTGGCTGGACCATGCCAGCGATGCGCTGAGTATCCAGGCAGTACATAATGCCTCTATGGGGAATCAGTGAAACATCACTTAACAGGTGTACCTTAAGTCCAATCGCTTCTTGTTGTAATGCAAAATATTGGGCCTCACCATCTTGCCTCTGTTTTTTCAGCACTTCCGCCTGGGTAATCTGTCTATTGTGGAGCAGAGCATCTGAAGCACGTGGCCCAATATCGCTGACTATCAGCGACGCTAAATATACTGATTCCTCACCATTTGCCTTATTGCGCACGCGCGCCCCTGTCACCTGCCCATTTTCATGCAGGATTTGCAACACGTCGAAACGAAGGTGCAGCTGAGCTCCGCGTTCGAGGACGCGACGCTCTAATTCCCCTATTAGTGCACCACATCCGCCCTCTACGATACCGGGAGCGCCGTAGCGAAGCATATTTTTTGTGGTCTTGATAGCTTCATCTGTACTCACTTGATGGAGTTCCAGACTGAGGGCAAAGCGCGAGATGCGCTCGAAGAAAGCGATAAGTTCGCGGTTTCTCTTAACGTCAAAGTGGCGTTCCAGCCATTGATTAAATGGAAGATTGCGTTCATGGTCTGGAAGAGAGCGTAAGAACATGAAATAGCCAATGCGCGTGAACCAGAAGAACTGGCGAGGCCCAAGCACCTTGAAGATCCCAAGCAGGCCACGAGAGCGAACCTGCTTGCCATGCACATGAAATGAGGCGAATACGTCTGCATCAAAAAAGCGATGTGGGATGCGCAGGCGACATAACATGCGTGCCAGCACACCGCTGCTTCCAAAGGGGATCATATGGACAGCGCCTGTACTTACCTGTGCGCCTTGAAAAGTTTTTGCCGTGAATCGTCCACCGCAATGGGGTAAACGCTCAAATATAACTACTTGCTTGCCACGCTGAAGTAACTGCACAGCGCTGAGCAATCCACCCAGCCCTGCACCAATAATGATCGCATCGTAGTGTTGTTCGTGCATGAAATTGTCCGCTGTAGTGCGCGAGGTATCGAATCGAGCTCGGGTCAAATGTAGAATTTTTATGAGTGTCCTTTCCAAGAGGTCTCATAAAAATTCTACATTTGATCAAGGCCAATTATTTATCCTCTCCGAGCAGGCTGCGCAAGAGGCTTGTGCATTCTGCTAGTGTGCTGAGAACATTCTGGTGAATCTGGAACACTTTGTTCAACTCTCGTGCCTTGCGAGCGAGCTTGGTAACATACTCGATGTCACGGGGGTTGTTCATCACATCTTCCATTAATTGCATTAACTCAGCCCAGGCCAATTGCTCGCGGCTACGTGCTACATCGGCAATAGTGTTATCCATACGTTCTGATACCCTGCGTACTCCTGCGCGAAGCTGGTTGGTGGTCTGAGCAATATCCGCATCGTGGTTGCGCATAGCTTCCTGCGTAGCATTCAGTTGTTCTTGCAGCGATGCTACCTGTCCATCCAACGTTGCGAGGGCGGCCATCAACGGAGCCACTTCTGGAAGTGTGGGTTGTGGCAGACTTGTGAGTCGGCTAAATGTAACGCCTGTGCCAGTGCCAGCCGGCATGGAAGCCACCGATGCACCAGGTACATCGGTTGATGGAGCGCTTCCTGGCGCCGCTGTGCTAGTAGGAGTGGGCACGACAGGAGGGCTACTGGGTGTTTCAACTGCTTGCACTTCGCTGTCGCCATTCATTGAGCGGGTGCTAAAATCGTCACTTGTTGCAGTGGTCAGCAGTTCATCCTCATGTGTGCGATAGGTTATATCGGCGACGGACGAAGGGCTAACAGTGATCGTCGGCATGCTTTCTATATCCACGCCAGATGGTGCAGATTTGTCAGCCTGGAAGATCAGTTCATGCTCGCCAATACCAACATGATCCCCGTCTTGTAGAGTACGAGGTGTCATCTCTTCGAGCTGTTGCCCATTCACAAACGTGCCGTTGGCGCTGTGCTCATCACGCAGAATGTAGTTTCCATTCTCGTAACGGATAGTCGCATGACGACGCGAGGTGAGCTTATCTTTGGAAAGTAAAATGTCGCTGTTGGGTGCGCGGCCAATAGTGATCTCGTCTTTCTCTAGAAGGTAATCTTGCAGAACTTCACCGTTATCTGCACGAAGGATCAGATGAGCTGGGTTTTCAACTTTGTCCATGGTGGCCTGTGCTACAGGAGCGGCAGGATTGGAAGGGATAGAAGCATTGACCTCGTGTGCAGCTGGCTCTGGGCTTGTATTGGCGATGGTAAATTGATTGGCATCTGCCCAATTACTTTCCTGTGCAGGCGATGGTGTGTCCGCTTTCGGTGGTGCCCAATCCTCTGAAGTTGGAAGAGTGGCTTCACCGATTGCTGGTTGAGCCTGCTGTTGTGAGGGAGTGGATGGAAGCAGGCGGTTACCACAGTTCAAGCAAAAGTTATCTCCAGGCCGGGTTTCGGCACCACAATAAGGGCATTTATCCATAATCGATATTCCTCCCTTTACTGGCATGTTTGACTGAAATGCGCAACATGCGCAAAACTGTTGCCATTATATCAGAATTAGGTATTGAGCGTCGAGGGGCTTTTTACTATGAGAACCAACGCAGACGGCCAACCGTACGACGAACATAACTACATTTATTTACATAAATGAACCATGGAATCAAGTTGATCGACGCGATCATTACCAGAAAGCTCAACGTAAACCTGGGATCAGAACCGTCATGATACCAAAAAGCATAAAAAGTACTAAAGTACCGAGGATGGTTGCATCTAAAAACGGCACTACAGCATGTACAGGTATTGCTCATTCACTTCTCCCTTCGCCTTCTTTGTGATCAAGAAGCAGGTATCCAGGTAACATTCGGCTGTAAATTATTAAAGATCTGCTGTAAGTGAGCTGTACTGCCTCGGGCTGACATGACTATATTCGTTTTGTCTTTTGCCCCTGAACAGAGAAGAAGAGATGCACCTTGTGTAGCGCTCTGAGATGGCGCGGGTGTCCCCGTCTTTGGCGTAGTATTTGCTTGTGGCTTACCTCCATTGGAAGAGTTGCACTGAAACGCAGTGTTTTGAGAGAGCAATGGTGCTTCCGATAGTGTAAAGGCGCTGTGGTCAGGAAGCAGGTAGCCAATGGTAAAACTGCCGCCTATGATAGGATCGTGTATCGTGGCTTGAGCATTTACAAGGCAGGCATTCCTTGGCAGCTTTGTCGGCAAAAAGACGGTAAAATCAAGATTTGCTTCGACCACCGACCAATCATTGATTGTCCTTGGTGTTCTAGGAACTACAGTTGCTGTTGGGGTTGGAGTAATTCCAGTTGTAGCAGTAGTTGTTGTGCCAGGCGTCGTAGTAACTGTCGTAGTTGTTGTTACGTTAGGAGTGGCGATAACGGTCACAGTTATAGTTGGCGTTGGAACTGCTCCTTCATCACGAAAGAGCATTGATGGCTTTCCACACCAGTGAAGCTGGGCAATCGCTAACTCTGTTGGAGTTGCTGTCGCAGTTGGTCCAGGACTTCCTCCAAATAAACCTGTACACGAAGCCAGAATTCCATTTGAGAGTAACAGAACAATGGCCAGAAATAACCATGCAAATTTATCTGGCGAATATTTCACTCTAGCCAAAATCCGAGGTACAATCATAAAATCTCCCAATATTCGGTCAGATATCCCTCCCTGAAAGGCTGTAAATTATTGTGAACAATTAGAGACTTCGGAATGAAGTCTGCACGCATGCTATTTTAGCCTAGTATATAGTAATTGAGAAGGTTTGCCTACGAGACAGTTCTCACTTTTCAACCAAAAAAAGACTTTACAGCGTTTTGATTTAATGCTACCATTACCCTCTACACTATTGAAATTTAAACGTATGACTATGCTATTCTGTTTATCTGGTAGAGAAATTGGTCTATTTTACCTATTTGATCTGTCATATCCGTCTAAAGGGGACGAATCCTCTAATTTAGAAACGCACGAACTTGCCGACAGATACACGAAGTCACCTGAGAGGTAATAGCGTTTGAATGCAAAACAGATTTGGCAGACAACAATAGAACGAGTTCAAATAAAGGTTACACCGGCCGTCTTTACAACCTGGTTTCAAGGTACAACAGCTCTCTCATTTCAAGATGGCGTCTTTGTTGTGCGTGTGCCTACAACCTTTGCTAAGGCGCACCTTGAAGGGCGTTTCATCGATTTGATTCGTTCAATTCTGTCAGAAGTTACTGCCAGTCAGGTGGAAGTACGCTTTGTCGTTGCCAGGGAAAATCCCGAACAGGTCGGTGATCCTGCGGGAGAAATACTTCCCCCTTCCCATAAACGATCTTACCGTCTTCCCAAAAATCCCCTTGCATCCCTGCAACAAGAGAAATCCAGGTTAGATGCTGTACCCCCATCAACGAACTCAACTGTACCAATAACAACTCATTCTGTGGCGCATCGGCGAATGGAAATTGATGAAGCCGAAGCCGAGGTAGGAGAATATAATAACCATCCTGATAAACGCACTTCGCACGACTACATCAGAAATACTCAGCCGGGGCTTTTGCCGCTTGGTGGGGAAGGATTGTTAAATTCTCGTTATACCTTTAGCACATTTATCATGGGTAAGTCTAATCAGTTAGCCCATGCCGCTTCACTTGCTGTAGCCGAAAACCCAGGAAGTGTCTATAATCCTCTATTTTTCTATGGTGGTGTTGGCCTTGGCAAAACTCATCTACTGCATGCTATCGGACATGTCGGCGAATCTGTTGGCTTGAATGTCTTGTATGTGACATCAGAAAAGTTTACGAACGAAATAATCAATGCCATTCGCTTTCAACAAACTGAGGAGTTTCGCGCCAAGTATCGCCAAATCGATATCTTGCTCGTTGACGACATCCAGTTCATTGCTGGCAAAGAGTCTACAGAAGAAGAATTTTTTCATACCTTCAACACGCTGCACGATGCCAACAAACAAATCGTTGTCTCCAGTGATCGGCCCCCCAAGGCTATTCATAGCCTCCAGGATCGTCTGCGTTCACGTTTTGAGTGGGGGTTACTGGCCGACATCCAGCCACCTGAATATGAGCATCGCCTGGCTATTCTGCGCTCCAAGGCCGAGTCGTTGCGCTTTGCCGTACCCGCTTCGGTTATTGAATTTATCGCGCGCCCTGAATGCAATAGTGTGCGCGAACTTGAAGGTGCGCTCAATCGCGTGATTGCCTATGCCACGTTGCATGATGCTGCGCTTTCGGTAAGCCTAGCAGCCCAGGCGCTTGAACATATTTATAGCGAGAGCAAAGTTACCTCAACCTTAACTCCAGCTGAGGTTCTGGAGGGTGTGTGTCGCTACTACAACGTTGATATTGAGCGTATGCGCGGTAAGCAGCGTGAGCGAGAGATCGTCTGGCCGCGCCAGGTTGCTATGTATCTGATGCGCCAGGAAACCACCGCCTCGCTGCTGCAAATTGGTGCAGAACTGGGTGGGCGAGACCACACAACGATCATGCACGGCTGGGAAAAAGTTCAGACCGAAGTCGCTAATAATGACCGCATTCGTCGAGAAATTGCTGCTGTCCTTGAATCATTGCGCCGGAAAGAATGACCGACCTGATTGCGTCATCGTTCGACCACGGGCCGTTGTGCCGCCTGTATGTGGTGTGCCAATTCCTGGTGATAGTCTCCGCTTGATCTACTGGGATCGGTGTGTATAACCACCTCGGATATACCTTTTATATTGTGGAAAAGGCCATGACGTACCTCCTCAGCAATAGCATGTGCCTTTGCTAAGGTCAGCTCTGCATCTACCTCGATGTTCATGACAACATGCAGTGTGTGTCCTACCCAACGTGCGCGTACATCTGTCACCGCTTCAACACCAGGTATTGCACTCGCGGCTGTAATGATCGAGGGAACAATGCGTGGATCAATCGCATCGAGCAGACGCTGTAAAACGCTTCGCGAGGTGGAATAGACGACGGTAAGAATTACTATGGTGATTATAATGCCAGCAATAGGGTCGGCTTTTGGAAATCCGAGCTTAACGCCGACCAGGCCTACAAAAGCTGCCAGTGAAGTAAGGCCATCGATGCGCGAGTGCTGCCCATCTGCGACAAGCGGAATGCTGTTGATGCGCTTGCCTACTGCTATTTTGTATTGTGCCAGAAGTTCGTTCCCCACGACCCCAACTAACGCCGCTGCCATGCTCAAAAAGATTTGTGTTGGTACATTGCCACTTGTCAACTTCTGAATCGATTCTACGGCACTGGCCGTAGCGCTGGCGATAATTACTAGTACGATAAAAATGCCTGCCAGGTCTTCAGCACGGTAGTAGCCATAGGTATAGCGTTGATTTGAAGCGCGACTGGAAATCACAAAAGCCATCCAGAGAGCTATTGTAGTGAATACATCCCCAAAGTTGTGAAGCGCATCAGCAAAAAGTCCAGCGCTTCCCCCGATCCATGCAATGGCGAATTGAATGGCTGAAACGAGGAACATACCTGCAGTCGATAGTTGCACAGCTCGTAAACCTGCTCGGTTGCCATAGAGATCTACATCTACCTTGCCATGCTCGTGACTGTGCCCATGTTGATCGATATCATCGTGGTTGTGATTGTGCGCATCAATTTGGTCATGACTGTGCGGAAGGTGTTCGTGTTGATGCTCATGTTCGCTTTCGGTATGATGCTCGTACAAAACCTTCCTCCTTTCCTCAATCATGCTCTTGCTAGTGTAGACTTTACTATTTTTGTTAAATTTGCAACAATTCACTTGCTTGTACGTCTAATTAGTACAATACCTGTTTTTGTTAAAAATTACTAGCTCATACCTTATCATTCGTTGATGGATCCATTTACTGACTATTATGCAGTGCTTGGTGTCGATTCACACGCATCCGCTAGCACTATTAAAACTGCCTTTAAGAAGCTCGCCCTGAAATATCACCCGGACGTTTACAAAGGGCCAGATGCACAGGAGCGAATGCGTGACTTGCTGCTCGCTTACCAGACCTTGAGCGATCCCGTCTCGCGCAGGAATTATGATGTTCAGCGTGCTGAACATTTGCTAGATACTTCAAGTACGGCGCGGGATAGATGGCAACGGGTACAAGTTGCAGGTGAGCCTTTTTCTAGCTCTATGAATGCGGATATCCCTTCACGATCAGTGCGACAGGATGACCAACGTGCCTATGCTTTCCCTGATTTGAGTACCCCTCTCTCTGCACCGATCAAGGTGAACCTCGGCGGCGTTACTTATCAGCTATGGCCCGACGATGCCCATGTCTTGAAACACGAAGGAATGCTGCGAGGGGTTGCAAGCCAGTCAACAGGCGGGTTAACACAAACATCAGCTCAACATCCTGAAAACTATTGTCATCGTTGTCATCATCGCTGGGTGCCTGCTACTGTTCAAAGTCGCTCACCTTCAGTGAGTTCTAGCATCGTTTGTCCTGTATGTGGGGCAAGCGACTGGGCCGAATATCTACTGTTGCGCTGTGTTCACTGTCACGCCGTCTTTGAGAGTGATGAGATTAGGGATAAGATCGTTGGTGGGGGACGCATCTACAATCCCTACGAGCTCTTCCCACTCTGCCCAAATTGCAGAAGATCACAGTGGTGTCCTGCCGAGAATGCTCGCGTCGATGCTTTACGTGCCGCTGCCGCTCGTCGAAAGGCGATTTTGTGGTTGAGCATGATTATAGTAGCTGTGCTACTCATCGGAGTTATGGTAGCAATGGTATTGAAATGAGGTGGGGAAACTATAAGCAAAATTATCACTGAATATGGTATGATTATTTAAGCTGGTTGTGCACAAACCGCGAACTTCTTTTCATCCAGTATGCTCTTTCTATTCGTCTTTGAACTGAAAGTGGTAAAAAAGGTGAACTATAAATGAGTACACGCCTGGTTAAGCATATCCTTTCCTTAGATTCCCTCCCGCTCTATGCCATTGTTGCAGCATCTCTCATTTCCCTTTGCTTGCTAGTCATCCATATGTTTGGAATGGATCTGTGGAAAGTGGCACTGCTGATCTTGCTTGCTTGGCTGCCTATTTTTGTGCTCAAGACGAAAGAGATCTATCGGCATTACCACTGGCTCGCTTTCTTTTTTGTGCTTTTGATTGCCCAAAGTGTGCACTTTACAGAACATATCGCGCAAATGATCCAGATTCACCTGCTGGGCCTTAGTGGTATGCAAGCCCACGGTATTATTGGTATGCTGGATCTGGAATGGGTACACTTTATCTTTGATGCAGGTTGGGTGCCAGTATGCGTCTACACACTGTTACTTGTCTACCGCAAAAGCAATCCATGGCTATGGATTCTGGCAGTGATTGTCACCTGGCACGCGCTTGAACATTTTACAATTATGTCGTTCTACCTGAGAACCGGCATTGAAGGCTCTCCGGGTCTTTTAGCGCACGGAGGAGCCATCGCAGGTGGCTTACCACTTAGCCGTCCTGATTTGCACTTTCTGTATAATCTGGTAGAAGAGATGCTCATTCTGATCGCTTATATGTACCAACTGAAACAACTTCCTGAGTCGGCTGAATCCAAAGTATCTCTCCAAAGTTCCCATAACTGATGACAATTTCTATGATTAGAAGCGGTCGATTACGACCGAAGAGCAGCGAAGAAAGGCGATCGTGGGCGACAGAGAAGCGTAGTGGGAAAGTCTAGAGAGATCAAAAAAGTAAGGGCGCAATGTATGCATTGCACCCTTAGTATGGATCCTTAGTATGGATTACTGACCGTTCGAACTGTCAACTTTGATAGCAGAACCGCTGGTTCCATTGAACAGGACGGTTACCTTTACGCTGACATTGTTCCCGATAGACTGAACGTTATTGTTAAAATCTTTCAGATCCGCGGTGGGGGCGATGGCGTAGCTAAAGTTCTTGCTGCCAACCGCGAAGTGGATCACCCGATCAGAGCCAACTGCACTTGTCGTGACACCTTGGAAAGAAACAGTATTCTGATCCTTCAAATCGCCGCTGTCTGTAGGCTTCAGATCTGTTGCCGTGAAACTGTGGTTGATGGTGTTGGCTAGAGCACTAACCTTGATTAACTGGCCTACAGCAGGCAGACCACCATTGTAATGTGAGAGGTCAGTCTGACCATTCACGATATTCATCGACAGGGTTGAGCCATCAGGCATGCTTACTGCAATACTGCTGCTATTAACGGACTGCACTTTACCGATAAAATCGATGCTGCCAGGCTCATTCACACCTGGGGTCTCGTTGCTATTTGGCGTCTCATTGGCTAGGGGAGTCTCGTCGGCCTGGAGATTGCTCCCAGCCTGGATGCTGTACGTACCATCGCTGTTTTGCGTCACCTGGATCGAAAATCCCTTCCCTATCTGGCTCTGCATGTAAGCTACCTGGTCGTTGGTCAATCCCTTGATCGTTTTCGTCTGGCCGTTGAAACTCAAGGTGACGGAATGGTTTACGGTATCAACCGAAACTACCGAACCTGATACGGTGAGGTTAGTTGGACCTCCATTGGGATTGGTGCCAACTCCGGAACAAGCTGTGAACAGAACCATCAATACGAGAGCCGCTATACCCACCACAATTTGCTTTACAATCTTTTGATTCATTGAATGTCTCCTTCTTAGTTTTTTTTGGCGTACATTGTAGCGCCTTTATGTTTCTTTACTATGTACGACTATACCCCATATTTTTAGTCATTGCTATGCTCTATGGCACAGAACAAATGTGATGTTATACCTGCTCGATGTGTTATAATCTCCACTATGAGGCGTAATGAAATGAGGAGTAGACTATCATGACAGAACTCCCTATCCTACAAGGTGGTATTTATCCACCCCTTCCCACCTTTTTTGACAAACAGGATGAACTTGACCTCGTCATCCTGCGGAGGCATATCCAGCGATTAGCGAAGACTGGCCTTGCTGGCTATGTCGTTATGGGTACTAATGGGGAAGCTGTTCACCTGACAAAAGAAGAACGCGCGCAGGTGATCGAGACTGCCCGTACCACCGCGGGGGAACAAGTTCCGATACTTGCGGGCTGTGGCGAGCAATCTACACGAGCGACTATCGCCAATTGCCAGCAGGCGGCAAGTTCTGGAGCGGATGTCGTGCTGGTCTTGCCTCCCTTCTATTTCAAAGGTCGCATGGACTCCCGCGCCTTGGTTGTGCACTATCACACTGTTGCAGATTACAGTCCTCTGCCAGTAGTCATCTATAATATGCCCGCCAGTACCGGTGGACTGGACCTGGACGCAGAGACAATAATTACGCTAGCTGAACATCCCAATATTATTGGCGTCAAAGATAGTGCGGGTAATTTGGTAAAACTTATGCAGATCTACTCTAAAACGCCCTCGCATTTCCGTGTCTTCGCCGGCAGTGCAGGCTATCTACTTCCCGCGCTGGCTGTCGGCGCAGTTGGAGCGGTCGCCGCGCTTGCGAATGTCTTTCCCCGCGAGGTCTGCCGTCTACAAGCACTCTTCAGCGCCGGGAAAATAGAAGAAGCCCGGCTCTTGCAGGCCCGCCTGGCCCCTGCTAACACCGCGGTCACAGCTACCTATAGCGTACCAGGACTGAAAGCCGCGCTCGAACTCACCGCTGGCTACGGCGGTAACCCGCGTCCGCCCTTGCTGCCATTAACCGAACAGGAACGCAAGCAGCTTGCAGAAATCTTGAGAGGGGTGTAGGCGCATTCAAAATGGGTGTCCAGGAGGTAAGAATGCATGGCGTTGGACATTGAACTGTACCGCCGAACCGTTGCTAAAATTTCGTCGGCAAAGTGCTCAAACGCCTGCTCGTGGAAGCCTGAGCCAAAGCAAAGAAGCCATTACGAGACTTTAAATGTCACGAACGTAGCAAGTTTGGCGTCGCTGCAATCAGCTTGTGTGCACCAGTACAACTCAACGGCCCCGGTGGCAGCTTTGTTTAGACTGGCGTTGAAATACCCACGGTCAAAGTTTGCTTGCACCGTCAGTATTTTATCCCCAATGTAGGTGTTATCACCGTATAACTTCGCCTCTACATAGCCTGATTGGCCATTTTGTGAAAGGCGAAACGTCACGTAGACTGTCTGACCAACAGCGAAATTGCTTGTCAATTTTATAGGAAGATAGTTGTTATCAATAGCACTTGCTGTTTGTGCATTAGTGACAATCACCGCCGCTGTGGGATCGATCGGCGTGCCCGATGGGGATACACTCTGCGTAGTAGGAGTCACTGCTGGCGAAGTGGAGGTAGTTGGTGACGGTGTAAGTGCAGTGGTTACAGTAGCAGTATTATTACCCTGTGAGCTACTAGTAGCCGCACGAAGCACTATAATTACTCCGCCAACAACCAGGAGCAGAAGAACCACGATACTTATAATCAAGCCAATCCTGGGACCAGAGCGGCTGATTGAAGGCTGATTAAGCGGTACAAATGAGCCAGGAGAAGGTGCGTAAGGAGCACCGTAGGGATTGTATGGAGGTGGTGAAGCACGAGAAGCACGAAAGGTATTAGGTGGCGGTGGTGGAGTGCCATATAAGTCAGGCGATTGGGATTGAGATGCACTGTAAATATTGGGTGGTGGTGGCGGAGCATCATAAGAATACTCTTGTGGTGTACTCCTATAGGAGGGAGCCCCGTAAGGGGTCGGTGGAACGACTGGTTGGTTTGGTGGTTGGGCAATCTGGGTTGCACCATAAGAGGATGATGCCGGTACTGTAGGTTTAACCTGAGGTGATTCGTTGGGGTGAACCCCTGGACTTCCTTGTCCAGAAGCTTTATTGGTTATGGGAGCGCCACAATTGGTGCAGAACGACGCCCTTGCTGGAAGTGTGGTGCCACATGAACTACATTGCATGATGATTCCTCCCGATAGTTATGTGATATTGTCCTGCCCATCTGCCTGAACAGGCGAATATTCCAACTACATGAGATAGTATGCCAGAAAAGGTAGCTTTTTCTATCCTTCCCTGACTATTGTAGTATTCTACGTTACTTGTTCATTACAAGATTTTCGCTGGTCGATGGTCGTCATCTTGACCAAATTAACGGACTGTAAGCACATTCTTCAGGTTGTTACTGTAAAATCAACGTGTTGGGCCAGTACCTGGTTAGTACACTGTGTTGTGCCTGCCCAGTAGATTTCCACGTAAGCCGGACCTGCTCCACCATAGATGGAGTATGCATAACTGAGTTTACTATTCGCGCTGAACGTGAAGCTGAAGTTTGCGACTTGCTTACTCTTGAGATACCAGAGTAAGCAGACAGCGCCACTATGTCCCTGTGGATGCAGTTGGAAAGTCACATAAATCTTTTGATTGATTTTAAAAATGGTAGTGAGTTGTGTTGGCTGCAGGTTGTTTGTATTTATGGTGCTTGCCATGTGAGCATTATCTATATATTGCTGGCCAGGATAGGTGGTTGCTGGTGGAGAGGGAATCGCTGTGGCAGAAGGCGCGGGTATAGTTGTAGATACTTTCGGCGTGCTGATGGTTGTAGCTTTAGTGTTTGGACTACGCCAAGGTAGACCTATTGCTATAAAATAGACGAAGACCAGGATCAAGCCACCTACGAGAACACATAGACCGGCAGTGGTAAATCCCAACTTGGTGTTGTGGAATTGGCGTAGAGGTTTTACCTGTATATGTGGAGATGTCCCTGGAGAAAAGCCTGGATGAGAAACTGACCCTTGTAACCACATCTTGCCAGATTGTGATCGCTGTTGGAGCATTTGTTGCGGAAACTGATGTGGTATACCTGGCTGGTATTGTGACATTTGTGGCAGAGATGTATTATAGGAAGAACCTTGTGCATCATGCGCCCATTGGTCGTTTGTGGTAGGTGTGCCTGTTTCGACAACACCTGCACTTTCCCAGTACGCTTGCTGATACCGCTGCACTGGAGTTGATGTTGCCTTCTGACCTGTGTGTATGGGTGTACCGCAGCGAGGGCAGCCGGTATGGGTACGTGAAGGCGAAAGCGGCCATCCGCAACCTGTGCATCTCATAGTAGCAATCTCCCAGATTAAATATTAGCCCCATTCTATTACTCTCAACGAATAACCTGTGAGCTAGTAAGTAAAGACTTGCTGAATGGGCTATTAACTGCTTCCTTGACAGAAATGCAGAGCGCAACTACAATGAAGCATGTTTATAAGGTGGCATTTCTCCCCATAGACGAAGCCAGGGTCTCCTGGCGCATCGAGTTGGTTCTCATATTTGCTATGTGGCCTACCAGGAAGGGAAAGTACAGGAAACAAACGTGATACACAGCAGTGAAATGGGGCAGGTTGAGAAGATACTGGCACAACATATCACCAGGTTGCGCATCTCTTTACAACATGCTTCAGGTGCGCTCTCCGGGCCAGAAGAAGGTAGCGATGCCTGGTTGCTCCTCAATGCCTTTATCAGTAATGACCGCTCAGCCCTCATTGCACGTTTTGAACAATCAGGTCGCGCACTTGCCGAACAGGGTGGAAAATTAGAGGTGCGTGTTCATGGTTTACAATCATATATAGATACACTTGCCCAGGAGTGTAACGAACTCTTCGCCAGTGCGGAAACAGGTCCTCAACTATTGATAGAAGCCACTTCACGCTTGTATCAGCTACAATCTCTCTGCCTGTCGGCTCTTGCAAGAGGCTACCAGGTGATAATTGATCGCGCCTTGCTTGAGCGCCGGCAAATAGAGCAACATCTCGAGCAGCGACTTCAGGCGTTGCAGCGCATCAACAGTATCAGTAATTCGACTATGGACCTGGATCAGACGCTCGAAATCACGGCCAGGAAAGTGGCGGAGGAATTGAAGGCTGATTACTGCTCAATCTTCTACTATGACGAATTGCAGCGTAACCTTACACTACGTGCTACAAATGGCTCACGTCCTCTGGGTGGAATGCACTATATGCTTCACCTGGGAGAGGGATACAGCGGGTGGGTAGCCGACAAGGGCCGCCCTCTTCTCGTTCGTGACGCCCTTACCGAAGCAAATTTTGCGGTGGAAGCGCGTGCTTGTGGTCCCGAGTATCGGGGACTATTGGCCTTGCCAATCATTTTCTTTGGTACAGTAGAACGCCTGATAGGTGTCATCAGTGTCCAGTCACTTGAGCCACGTGATTTCACTGTTGAGGAGATGGACTTCGTCGAAGTGGTTGCGGGCATCATTGCCATCAACAGTGAAAATGGGCGACTCTATGAGCAGACGGACGAACAGTTGCGGCGCAAAGTCCATGAAATCGCTACGATCCATCGTGTCACGGGAATTATTACTTCAACTCTTGACCTGGATCGTGTTCTACAGATCATCACCACACAGGCTGTTCAGCTTAGTGGAGCCGAGCGTTCTTGTATTTTTGAATTAGATGTCGAAAAACAACATCTTCATATTGTTGCTCACTATGGACTCAATGCCCCTGATGTCCGTGGCATCCAGATTCCTGTCGGCCAATGTTGTGCTGGGCGTGCTGTGCAGACCGGGCAGCCCAGTATGGCGGTAGACTGTTTACATAGTGATGAACAATGTTTTCTTCGTCAAGATCCAATGATTTCGTCAGAAATTCATTCTGTTTTGTGCGTACCGCTTGAGGTGAAGCGCAATATCCTCGGCTGTATTTGTATCTACAGTAGTCATCGCCACCAATTAAGTCCAGAGCAGTTGCAGCTCGTCATAACATTCGCAAATGAGGCCGCGATCGCTATAGATAACGCCCGCTTATATGAAGAGACTCGCCGCGGCCTTGAACTCAAGTCTATCTTACTTCGAGAGCTTCATCATCGCGTTAAGAACAACCTAGCTACAGTTGCTGGCATCCTCTCTTTGCAGCGTCGACGTACCAGATCGCCTGAAGTACGTCGTTTACTGGCTGAGAGTGTAAACCGCGTGCAAGGATTAGCGGCCACGCATGATCTGCTCTCACATGAAGATGTCAGTGAAGCGCGAGTTGATGATATTGCCCGCAAAATTGTAGGTGTCGCAAATGCAAATCTGCGACCGCCAGAATCGCGTATCACATTTGAGGTCGAACCCTGTCCCGTTGTCATCCCTTCGCGCGCTGTTGCCATCCTCGCGTTGGTGCTCAATGAGATGGTATCTAATGCCATCAAGCACGGTATAGCCGGGATGGCTAAGGGAACTGTGTCGATCCGCGGACGAGAGAAGGATGGCATAGTCATCGTCGAAGTACTCGATACAGGTCAGGGTCTACCTGTACCTGTACCATTGGAGGAAGATAGCAGTGAAGGACTCGGTCTCTCGCTCATTGGGCACCTTGTGAGTGACATTGGTGGACAGTTTATGTTACGTAGCACAGATGAAGTGCCTCCTCGTACTTGTGCAGAAGTACGTTTTCCCCTCACGCGAAGACCGTTGCCACCGTAATATTTTGTTAACATCCATCATTGTGCCTTTAGCGTGTACCCACACTTAATGCAGAAACGGTCTCTAGCCTTGTTCTTATTGTGGCAATTGGGACAGGGATTGAGCAGGGAGCCGCAGCGCGTACAAAAATATGTATCCGGTTTATTAGGTCGTTCACAGTTGGGACAAAGATATAGCGGTGATGTAGGGGCACGTTCGATTGACGCAGGCCAGTGCGTTGATTCAAAATAATTGATTTCTCTCTCGAGTGTCTGAACAGCATGTTCAAGAGCTTTAGCCATTTCATTGGCTTGCTGAAAGCGATACTCTGGCTTTTTTTGTAAAGCAGTCAGGATAACATCCCTTATTGATAAGGAAATCAAGGGACGAAAGATACGCGGATCGGGCGGTTCTTCGTAGATGTGACTGTGGGCGATAGCGGGGTAATTGTCTCCAATGAACGGTGTACGCCCTGTCAGGGCCTCATACAGCATAATACCAAGGGCGTAGATATCCGTTCGACGGTCCACCTGTTCTCCTTTACATTGTTCAGGGGACATGTATTCAGGGGTTCCAACTCCCGCTCCTGGACGAGTCAACTCCTGGGTGCTTGCAAGTACTTTCGCAATGCCAAAATCAGAGAGAATTGGACGCTTGGCGCGATCCATTAAGACGTTCACTGGTTTAATATCCCGGTGAATAATACCTTGTTCATGTGCATATGTGAGTGCGCTTGCGAGTTGCTGAAAGATGCGGTTAGCCTCCCACACATCCATCGTGCCTCCTCCCAGGCTATTCTGATTTCCTGAATTTGGTAAGTTACGTAATGCATCCAGGAGATGTTTCAGTGTGCCCCCATCGACTAGCTGCATTACAATATAGAGATGCCCATCCTGCTCACTGAAATCGTGGATCGTTACAATGTTAGGATGGGAAAGGCGAGCTACCAGCCTAGCCTCCAGGTTGAATCGCTCCACAAAGTTGCGATCAGCAGCATACCAGGGCGGTATGGCCCAGGTCTACAGGGCACATCAGGAGAACCTTGACCGCAACCTCGCAGTCAAGGTTCTCCTGATGTGCCCTGTAGACCTGGGCCATACCGCCCTGGCCAAGTGGGGCCAGGATTTTGTATTTACCCAGTGCGGTACCAATCAAGGGGTCTTGCTGCATAGCCCGGTATGTCTACCACTACAATGTAATCAACGTTTGGCAAAAACTAAAACAGTTTGACCAAGCTGAATCTTATCACCTTCTTGTAGAGGATAAGGCTGGTATTTGTTTACCGGTTGACCATTGACTTTGGTGCCATTGGCACTGCCCTCGTCCCTGAGTGCATAATTGTTATTGCCCAGGCTGATGATGGATGCATGAAGCCTTGATACCGCCAGATCTTCCAGAAAGATATCGCTTTCTCGGCTGCGTCCGATACTAAGAGATTCTTTACGTACCTCGTACACGCGACCAGGCTCCTTGCCCTCCTCGATGCGTACAATACCGATGTTACCCTGAGAACCGCCAGTACTACGAAGTACTGTCCTGTCTGCCTCAGGACTTTCAAATGGGCTGGCACCAAAACCTTGTTGTCCTTGCCCCTGACCGAAGCCTTGCCCTTGTTGTTGCCAGGGAATATTACCGCCTGGAGGGGTTGAGCTCCGTGGTTGTTGGTAGCCGCTAGGCCAGCCGCCTTGCTGCGCGGGCGGCTGGACGGGCTGACCCCATTGATCGGCGACTTGTGCTGGTTGTGCCCAGGATTGACCTGAGCCACTTCCACCACCATATGCTGTAGGAGCTGGTTGATTACTTTGAGGGGTCCAGGGTGATCCTGCTTGCTGTTGTGCCCAGGGGTCTGGCGATGCTGGCGCATCCCAGGACTGCTGTCCACCTATAGCTCCTGCACCTTGATTACCCCACGCGGTTGGTGGTGGTTGTTGTGGAGCAGGGCTTTGCGCTCCCCACGCACCAGGCTGCTGCGGAGCGGAATTTTGCGCTGCCCAACCGGCCGCTTGCTGCTGTTGTGCGACACTTTGCATATCCCACCCACTGGGCTGTTGTTGTGGAGCAGGGTTTTGAGCTCCCCAGGCAGCTGCCTGTTGCTGTTGGGCAGGGTTTTGCATGTCCCATCCGCTGGGTTGTTGTGAAGCAGGGCTTGGGGCTGCTCCCCAGGCGCCTGCCTGTTGTTGTGGAGCGGGACTTTGCGCTCCCCAGGCGCCTGGCTGCTGCTGTGCTCCCCAGCTATTGGGCTGCTGCCCTTGTTGTCCCCAAGGAGCAGTAGCAGGCATACTCATACCCTGTTGGTTCCACGCTCCTGCATTGTCCTGTTGTCCCTGACGCTGCCAATCTGATGATCCAGCAGCATTAGCATTAGCTCGTTTCTTCTTGCCGCTACTTCGAAAGAGTAGTAGCGCTGCAACGAGAATAATGACTGCTACAATCAGAGCCGCAACCGCAATGATATACGGATTTTTGTAAAACGGTTGCACCACGTCCGCGACTGTCACAATGCCTGCTAGTCCGAGAATCTCTCTCATGTCGTTCACCTCTCTCCATTGTAGGAGCGCAAATGTTATTAATAGTTGCGCCCGCTCGTGCTGTGGGCGCGCAATATCGCACCCCTACAATTGCATCTATCGCAATTCAAAACGTACCTCAACGCTGCCAAAACGTAGAATGTCGCCATCTTTGAGTGTACGCTCTTCATGTGGCGTTAAAATTACTCCATTTAATCGAGTCTTATTCAGGGCATTGAGGTCTTCGACGGTATAGTGTCCTTGTTGGTTGCGCACATAGGCATGGCGTCGTCCAACCGTCTTGTCCGCCAGGTTGATTTCTGGGAAGATGCCAAGCACCGGATCCTGTCGTCCGACAACCATCAATTCCCCTGTTAATGCAATGGACTGATTACTCGCTAGAACGTAGAAACGAGCCTGCTTATTCGGAACTGCTGGCGGTTTTGCAATACCTGCATCTACTTTCGCTCTTTGGCGTCCAGGTTCCGGCATACGTTGTTCTACAACTGGTTGGGCTTCTCGTACTGCTTGCAACTGTTTCTCTTCCAATCCGTTTTCTGCGACCGCATTGAGATCAACAGATTCCTGGCGTGCTGGTTGTATAGCCTGAATGTGTTGCTGTAATTGTTCAATTGCGGAGATAAACTCTTGTGGCGTGTTATAACGATCCGCTGGAGATTTCGCCATCGCCTTTTGCATGAACTGATCTATCTCTGGTGACAAGTCGGGTCGGACGCGACAGATCGAAGGAACTTTTTCGTTCATATGTTTTACGACAATGTCTACAGCTGTTTCTCCCTCAAATGGAGGATGACCAGTAAGCATCTCGAATAAAACGGTTGCAACTGAATAAAGGTCGGAGCGGGTGTCCGCTGAGCGTCCACTTTCAGCTTGTTCCGGTGGGATGTAGTAAGCAGTACCCATAAAGACGTTGGATTGTGTCAGCGTCACGGTTTCCCGACTGCGCGCTAAACCAAAATCAGTGATCTTCACCACATCTTTACTATTAATGACAATATTCTGCGGTTTGATGTCACGATGAACTACACCATGCTTGTAAGCCGTATCTAGCCCTTCTGCAATTTGCCGAGCGTAATCCAGTGCGTGCAATGCATCCATTGGTCCGTGAGTCAAGCTATGGTACTTCAGGTTCTGGCCGTCAATGTAATCCATTACAATATAGTGGATGTCGCTCTCGTCCCCGTAATCAAAAATTCGCACGATATGGGGATCGCTGAGATGCAAGAGGATATGCGCCTCCCGTTGAAAACGTGCCAGTAGCTCTCCATCATCCGAGAATTCAATATGCATGACCTTCACGGCGTAGATGCGATTGTTTTTCGTGTCACGAGCAATGTAGACGGTTGCGAAACTACCCCGCCCAAGCTCATCAATGAGTTTGTAACGCCCTTTGATGACACGACCTATCATGTCACCGCTCATGCGATTGACTCCTCCTGAAAGGCAACTCCTCGCGGCTATTATACATCATTCAGCAATGAATGTCATTGCTATTATTCTTTGGTCAGGGTTTTTCAAGTCTTCCCATTTTTTGGTAACGTAGAAGAATGAAAGCCTAGCTTGAGAACATAAAGTGATGGGACTGGCTATCCCCGAAAGTCCCCTCTCACAGACCTTTTACTGTATCTAAATCAAGAAACGAGCAAGATAGCAATTAGGTCATTGTATGGGTAGACTCTCCTAGCTGTTCAACTTCCTATGATATACTGGCATTACTACTCGACCTATTTCAATACTGAAAAACATTTAAGGAACGCTGTCCATGGCTTCTTTTCGTGGAGTGCTTCTTGACATCGATGGCGTGTTGCATGTCAGCATGCAGTCTGTTGAAGGCGCCTCAAATACATTGCATTGGCTTGAGCATCAGGGCTACAAGACCTGTTTTGTTACGAATACTACTACCAGTTCGCGTGCAACCCTGGTACAGCGTTTGCAGGCTATTGGTTTGCCGCTTGCCGAGGAGTGGGTAGTGACCGCTCCAGTAGTTACGGCTAACTTTATTCGCCAGCATTACCCGGGTAAGCGCTGCTGGTTGCTCACCAAAGGAGATACATTCAGAGATTTCACGGGCATCGAATTGGTCGAATCTCACGCTGATATCATCGTGATTGGGGGAGCCGAGGAAATGCTCACCTACGAGGCCATGAATCATGCATTCAGAATGATGATGGATGGGGCGGTTCTGCTTGCAACGCATACCAACCTCTACTGGCGCACAAACGAAGGGTTGCAACTGGATAGCGGTCCCTTTGTACATGCATTGGAACTGGCAACAGGTCAGCGTGCAACGGTCCTTGGTAAGCCCAATCGGGCCTTCTTCGAGCAAGCGTTGCTTACGATTGACGTCCAACCTCATGAAGCAGTCATGGTCGGTGACGATATCGAGAATGATATTGGTGGAGCGCAAGGGGCAGGTTTGCACGGAGTGCTGGTATGCACAGGCAAGCATAATGCTCAATCGCCGCTGTTGGAGCGTATACATCCCGATGCTATTTTGCCCTCGATAGCGGACCTTCCAGGGTGGTTGGAGGTCTAAAACTGATCTGCCTACTCCTTTTGTTCTAATGGTGGTTCTAATCGCGTGATGCCGTCAATCTTATCGAAGTCTCTATCCCAGCTATAGATATTTGATACCTCTTCGGATTGCATATAAACAACATTGTAAGCGTCTACAAAGGATATATTTTTGGTAACGTAGAGGTCAAAAGCCCTATAGAAGAGACCCTTATCTGGAAGATGGAGACTTCGCAAGGAGATAATAGATAATACCTGCTCTTTGATGTGTTGCCGTGGTACTTTATAGTAACTTTGTAATGTATAGATTGTCTCAAAAATAACCAGTGATGAGGTAATTACTCTCTCTTCACCGCGTTCAATGCGCATTAATAGACTCAGTGCCTGCTGCGCTTTCTGTTCATCGTCCCTGGTCAGAAAGCGCAGCAGGATGTTAGTATCTAAGAAGCATATCGACATAGTTTATTCTAGCCTTCGGAAGCGGCTTCCTCGGCAACCCCTTTCTCAAATTCCTCTCTTATTTTTTGGAAATCCTCTGGTTTGTTCTGGGGTTTTACTGATCCAAACCATTGCAGAAGTTTTGACGATGCTCGACTGATCTTGATCACGTCTCCGTCCACTTCAAAGCGTACCTTGTCGCGTGGATGTAAGCCCATGATACGACGAATCTCTTGCGGAATAGTCACCTGCCCTTTTTCTGTGACAGAGGTTTCAAATTCCTGCATAGTAATACCTCCTTGGATAGAATTACTAAAAGTAATCGTATGAATAATTTACCATGGTATTACCTCATCGTCAAGTCAGATATGGAAGGTATGTTGTTCCTGAAATTCTGTCTGCCTTTGTTGCTTGCCCAACATCTCCATGTATACTCCGTAGGTCTGCCTGGCAATCTGCTCCTGTGTATAGTGCTCCAGCACGCGCTGGCGGCCTTTGATGGCCAGAGTGGTATACAGTTCGGGATTCTCTAACAGTTTATACACGCAGGCTACCAACTCTTGCACATTACCCTCGGTGAAAACTAGTCCGGCATCGCCAATTACGTAAGGAATCTCGCCAGAACTGGAGCCAATCACGGGCGTTTCGCAGGCCATTGCTTCAGCAAGTACGCGGCCAAACTGTTCCTTCCAATTGGGGCGGGTCAGGGATGGCAGTACTAGCACGTCGAGTTGCTGCAACTCTTTGGGCACTTCATAAGTCGGAACACCAGCTTGAAAGGTGACGCGTTGCGCAACTCCCAGGCGTATGGCCAGTGCTTCCAACTCACTTTTCATTGGGCCATGGCCAATGAAGACAACGCGGCAGTACTCTGGCAGGCTGACCAATGTCTCTACCAGCAAGGGAAGCCCTTTGCTTTCGACCAGGCGACCAAGGTAGCCAAGTGTGAAAGGAGCATCGGCGGCTCGTGCCGGACGTGGCAGGCTGCGACGGTAGATCTCTGTATCAAAGCCGAATTGCGGAATAATGTGTATCGGCCCGTAGAACCCTTTGCGTCTCAATACATCCTGGGCATCGCGATTGCCTGCCAGTGCGGCAGAGGCATGGTGATAGTTATAGAGTTCTATCTGGCGAAAAGGTGGTGGATAGTTTCTAAAGAGGTTCTGCCAGGTGAAGAATAGCGCGCGTGACTTTTGCTTGTGAGCGAGACGCATCGCCTGGAAGGTTGCGAAATTGTATGGCTCTTCGTCAATATGCACAATCTCAGGGCGCACTTCTTGCATAATCCTGCCCAGTCGCGGGTAGTAATGCAGGTGAAAGTTACCATTCAGGGCCATCTGTGTGATAATCATTCGATAGCCGCTTGTGTAGAGACGTTCGAGAACTTGTTTACTGCCGTCATCGCTCCGCCAGTATTCTGGAGTTACCAGTGTTAGTTCGATCCCTGGACATTTCGCAAGCTCTTCAAGCTTGCGTTGCGAGGTTCCTGCAACCAGGGCTTTGGAAATCATCAGTACACGCATTTAACGCTTGCTCCTTACAAATGCCTCCTGGTAGACAGCAATAGTCTGGGCAGCGGCCTTGCGCCAACTGAATTGTGCGGCACGTTTCAATGAGCGGGCACGCAGGTCTGCCCGAAGCTCATTATCCATTAAAACGTTACGCATGGCTTCAACCATTTTGTGGGTGTCGTCAGGATCCAAACTGATGGCCGCATCTCCCACAACTTCTGGCAGTGAAGTGCGGTTTGAGCAGATAACTGGTGCCCCGCAGCTCATAGCCTCCAGTGGTGTCAAGCCGAATCCCTCGTAAAGTGATGGAAAGATGAAGATATTGGCTCCGCTGTAGATGGCAGGTTTGTCTTCCTCTTCAATGAAGCGATAGATGATCTGGCCTGACATACCAAGATTGGCGGCAACCGGTCGCGGATCAGGATATAGCGCACCGCTCTGCTTGTCTGGATTGCCAGCAATCAACAATTGCAGGTCGGGGTCATGGAATTGTTGATAGAGGTGGGCAAATGCCCGTACCAGTTGGGGCACATTTTTGCGTTGATCAAGTCCACCAACATAGAGTATATAGCCCTCATGCAGTCCATAGCGAGCGCGTACCTCTGTCATAATGGTAGGGTCGGTAACCGGTTGGTACTCTTCTCCTGCGGCCTCGTAAATAACGCGAATGCTTTCAGCAGGCAATTTCAACGCGTCAATTATATCCTGTTTCGCATGTTGTGAGACCGTAATAATCAGGGCGGCCTTGTGAGCGGCGCGAGCGATCAATCGTAGATAGGCCTTCATTTTGGGGCTAGTCCGATATATCGGCAGGCGGAGCGGGATAACATCATGGATCGTGATGACTCCTGGTGTACGTGAGAAAAAGGGAGGGGCAAAATAGGGGATATGGAAGAGATCAACGCCAGCTTTGCTCGCGGCTGCCGGCGCGGTGAGTTGTTCCCACATCAACTTTTCTATACTCTCATTACGGGCCGCAAATGTGGGAACGGGCGTTACCACCTGAGGGAATTGAGTGAGAATAGCACCCTTTTGAGGCATGGGATGTGGACCCAGCAAGATATATTGATTCTCCTGGTCGACTTCGGCTAAAGCCTGTAACAGGTGTAAGAGATATTGACCGCTACCACTCGCCGGGTATTTGAAGAAAAATGTATTAATGCCGATTTTCATAGCATTGTGACCTCGTCTGTAAAGTTTGTTGCTCTATCGTAGAGCCGCTGGTACACAGTGAGCATCTTACTAGCCGATTTGGGCCAGGTGAAGCGTCGCGCTCGCTCATAACCTTTCTGACGTAGTTCTTCTCTGAGTGGTTCATCTTCAAGCAGCTCTAAAATGGCTTGGGCGAGTTGATGGGTATTAGTTGGGTTGATCAGTAAGGCTGCATCTCCAACTACTTCTGGCAAGGATGATGTATTCGATGTGATGACCGGTGTGCCACAAGCCATAGCCTCAATGGGAGGCACTCCGAAGCCTTCGTAGAAAGAAGGAAAAGCGAACACGTCGGCCATGCTATAGAGCATGATCAGTTCAAGTTCGCTCACTCGTCCCAGGAAACGAACTTTGTTCTCAAGCTTGAGCTTTACTACAAGCTGCTGTGTTTCTTCATAGAGCCAGCCAGTACCACCTGCCAGGGCCAGCATGGCTGGTCGCTTTTTCTTACCAGCGGCGCTCTGTGCTTTGTGAAAGGCCTTAATCAGGCCTAGATGATTTTTGCGCGGTTCTAGTGTGCCAACACCGAGCACAAGCGGATGCTTTAAGCCAAATTTATGGCGCGTTGCTGCTAGCAAAATAGGATCGGTAATACGCCGGAAGTGTGATTGTATCCCGTTGGGGATAATGGTAATCTTCTCGGGTGGTATCTTAAAATGTTCTATCAGGGTCTGGCTGGTGGTCTGCGAAATGGAGGCGACGACATCAGCAGCGGCTACGGCTTCTGGAACAACTTTTTGCAGGTACGCTGCCAGTTGAGGAACGGCATATTCAGGATGTTCAAGGAAAGCGAGGTCATGAACTGTGACAATCTTGCGTACTTTACCGTTGATAGGTGGCAGAACAAAATCAGGGCCATGATAGATATCTACCTGGCCTGTGAAAAAGGTTGCAGAGAGAGGTAACCGCCAGCGGTACCAGATAATATTGAGATAGCGGTCGGGAATGATGATACTGCGCGCCCGTACATTATCTGCCTCAGGAAATGGACGTTCATGTGTCGGATGTCCGCTAGTGAGTAAGGTATACTGGTTTTTGGAGTCCAGCGAGAGCATGGCGTCCACTAAATTGCGCACATAATTCCCAATACCTGCCCCCTGCCGGATGGCCGCAGTATAGTCAATCGCAATGCGCATGCAAAAACCTTGCAAATCCTATCCTGGCGGCCAACCTAATCTACGGCCTCCAAGCAGGTGAAAGTGCAGGTGAAAGACACTTTGCCCTGCATCAGGACCAACATTGGTCAGGAATCGGTAGCCACTTTCATCTATGCCCATTTCATGGGCCAGCTGCGCTGCAGTCGTGAAGAGTCTGGCGAGTATGGGTCCATCCTCGAGTGTCAGGTCAGACATGTAGTCGATGTGGCGACGGGGAATAATCAGAACATGGTGCGGCGCTTGCGGATTGATATCCGCAAACGCCACGACATCCTGGTCTTGATAGACAATTTTACTAGGTATCTGGCCAGCTGCTATCTTACAGAACAGGCAGTTCTCCATACAACTTCCTCTATATTTATTTTTCTTGGGTGGTAGCACTATCGACCGAAGTAGTAGCGACAACCTCTGTTGGGTCAGCAGGAGTCTCTGCCGCCGGTTCCTTCACTTCTGTAGTTTCGCCCGGTGTCTCTGGTTCTAAAGCAGAAGTTTCAGCCTTCTCTTCTCGGGACTCTTTCACCTCTTCTTCTGAGGTGGTGAGCTGCTTCTTCTCTCTTGAAGTTTTTTCCAGGCCATGCAGTGCGGGGTCGTTATACTGCGGTAAATCCATCTCCAGGCGAATAGCTTTGATTGCCTGGTAGACTTCCCCAGGTTTGAGTGAAAGCTCCTCGGCGATCGTTTTATGCACCCCTACGGGTGGCAAAGGCAGGTATGGCTCATAGGCAGCCTTAATTTTGGCCAGCTCTTCGCTGTCACCCTTATACGTTTGAACTTCCCACCAGCTTGGGATGCCCTGACGATCCCGTAGGTCCTTAATAATCTTCTTGACGGCTTTCTTGGGAATGGCTATCTCCTTAGCGATCTGCGTGCGTATCCCGTCAAACTCAGTCGGTACTGCAAGTTCCATGTAGCGTGCCTCGACCTGCGCAATCTGCTCAGCTGTTGGTGTAAAGGGTGTTGGAGGTGGTATCTTCTCACGTTTGGGTTTGGATGGAGTCGGAGGCTTAGGCACTTTTGCCTTAGTGGGTTTACCACCCTTTTTTCCATCGGGATGAAAGCGATCAGGTCGAGGCTCCCCGCCCACACCAGGGCGTGGACCACGCCCGAAATCACCCTCCATTGGCTGCCGTGGACGTTGTCCTATGCTACCAGAGACAGCCGGTCCTCCTTGCCGATAGCCGCCGGAGCCATGGTCGTCTCGATAGCCAGAAGTGCCACTTTCACGATAAGTGCCTGGACCACGGCTGCCACCTTCACGGTAAGCACCTGGGCCTCGACTACCAAATTGGTCTGGCCCCGATCCGCTCCGTGTATCTCGTGGAGTAGGGGAGGAAGGTAGCTTGGAACGTTGCGGTTGCTCTGGTTCGCTCACTTTTATATCATTGACCGAGTCAATCCAATGGCTTGTACCACTGGAAACCGGTTTTGACTTCGGTGGCGGTGGAGGTGATGGTCGTGAGGGACTCACGGTTCCCTGTGCAACCTGTCCTGTTGTTTTGATCGAAGAGGGCGACCCTGTCTTAGCTGCCAACTTCTCTTTTCTGGCCTTCTGCACGCAATCGGGGCAAGTTACTTCTTTAGCATTTGCCGACTGAAACCACTTGCCACAGGTGGTGCAGCGCATCTTAATCTTGCTCATGCGCGAACTCCCCTGTATCTAGGGCGATCATAAGAGATTACCCCTACTGAAGAAACGGACATTGCCTGTCATTTGTCGGAATGCACTTTCCATTCTAGTCCTATAAAATGAGTTTGTCTACCCCTCGTTTTCTGAAGCCACCCAGGGGGCAGGAGAATATTTTTGTCCAGATGTGTTGAGTAATGTCTACCTGAATGTATCGCTATTGCTGTCAACTGAGACTCTCCGTCATTTTTGCTGATTCGGATGATTTGTGACCAAGTACGTTTTCGTCGATCCGCTTTCGTGGCCTGTTCCACTTCAACCCGGCAATGACCCTTGACCAAAATCAGCAAGAGTGACGGAGCGCCTAAACTGAATAGTAAGCAAGGTGTTTCGATACAAACTATTATATTAAGTCAAAGACTGAGTCTACGTAATCATTCCATCGCTATAAATTTCAAATGGCTTGCTTGCCATTCGGCGCTTCTAAGAAATGATGAGTCAGGGGATTTTAAATTCCTTTGTTTTCTCAGTCTAGCTGAGGGGTTATTACATTTGGCGGTTTATAAGAAATATGACTTATGGATGACATTTGTCATGCCCACTGTTCGATTTATTGAATCCGAGTCATTTCATCCTTGAATGACCGGCTAACAGTAGGTTCTCGTTTGGCCTTTCATTGTCTGTTTTGCAAAAGCCTGCCAAGAAGATAAATATGTGATCATCTTCCAGGCTGACAACATCTTTTATAGCTCATCTTTACTGCTTATGTAGAGTTCTTTGGGAGGGAGAAGGCATTGAGCTTGTAGTCATAGGAACCGACATAGACCAGGCCATTGGCCACTGCTGGTGAGGATGAGACGGAAATACCCGTAGGAGCGGCCCATCTTTGCTGTCCGATAGCAGCATCGAATGCAAGGAGATCGTCAGAGCCAACATAGACCAGGCCATTGGCCACAACCGGAGTGGATTCGATCAAAAAGCTCGTAGGAGTGACCCACCTCTGCTGACCAGTAGCAGCAACGAAGGCGTAGAGCTTTAAGTCATAAGAACCAACATAGATCAAGCCATTGGCAATTGCCGGTGAGGAGTAGATGGTACCTCCTGTAGGAGCAACCCACTTCTGCTGTCCAGTAGCAGCAACGAAGGCGTAGAGCTTATGGTCGTCAGAGCCAACATAGACCAGGCCATTGGCTATCGTCGGGGAGGAATAGATCCTATCGCCTGTAGAGGCGGCCCATCTCTGCTGACCAGTAGCAGCATCGAAAGCATAGAGCTTGTGATCATAGGAACCAACATAGACCAGACCATTGGCTACTGCCGGTGAGGAATAGATGGTATCGCCTGTAGGAGCAACCCACTTCCGCTGACCAGTAGCAGCAACGAAGGCGTAGAGCTTGTGATCAAGAGAACCAACATAGGCTAGACCATTGGCTACTGTCGGTGAGGAATAGATGGTATCACCTGTAGAGGCGACCCATGCCTGCTTTAATTGAGAGACGTTAGAAACATTCAGGATATGCTCATAGGGATTATTATTGGTATGTTGAGCATCAAAGCCAAACATGACCCCATGTTGTGCCACTTCGGCATTATAGGCATTGTTAGCTTCTTTCACCGTCGCTGTTAGAGCCGGTTTGGCCATTGATGTTGCTTGTATATGAGGTGTACTCACCACTGAGAAGGTGTAACTTCCACTTCCAATAAGTAACGAAACGAGCACAAACAGAAGCACTGCAACCCTCTTTGAGAGGCCGCGCTTACGTGCAAGTGGTCTAACATGCATGTTCACTAGTGTCATTGGGGGGCGATTCTGGGGCATGGAGGGTGATTTAGGTAGATTCATCTCTTTCGGTGCGTCTGTTTGAGGCACCGATTCCGCAATATGAGTGTCTGACTTTTTGATCACTGACGATGAGGCAATGTTCGAATTGCTTACTCCTGGAGGGATTGTCACGACTGGTAAGGTAGGTGTTGTAGAGGATTCTCTTGATGGCGAATAGTTTGGTAAAGAGGGAGTTGGCTGATGAAACGTTGGAGGAGCACTGGCATGTTGCAGTGCCGTGATAAAAGCCTGCATCGAGGCAAAACGCTCTTTGTGATCTTTCGCCAATGCTTTGAACAGCACTGCTTCCAACTCTTTGGGTAATTCCGACACCTGCTTCACTAATGAAGGAGGCGTCTTCAAAGCATGCTGCATCGCTACCTCGACCGCCGTCCCCTGGAATGGACATCTCCCCGCTAACCATTCATAGACTACCACCCCCAAGGCATATTGATCGCTGGCAGAGCGGGGCTTGCCATCTAATTGCTCTGGGGCCATATATGGCACGGTACCGCTGATTCCCTGCTTGGGACTGAGGGAATGGGTACTATGGGCGGTGGTGGCAATGCCAAAGTCACTCAACAGAATGATCCTATCGTCCTTTAGCAGCATGTTTTCCGGCTTGACATCGCGATGCATCCCTTGGGATGACGGTGACGAAAATGTGCCTTTGGGAGCATATTCAATCACGAGAAACGGAGTATCTCCCTGGCCGAGCCCAAAATCCAGCAAGGGCATGATGTGAGGATGGCGCAGACGGAACATACGTGCTTCATTGATGAAGGCGTGAAAATCGTCCTTGTTGGTCAGGCGAATCTGCAACACTTTGATGGCGACCTGATTGCCGTCGCGAATCTGTTCTGCTAGGTAGACATTACCAAAGCCCCCTCCACCCAACCAGCGAATCAAGCGGTAGTCGCCCACGATTTGTCCGATTCGCTCCGGGTGGTCTGCCATCTCGCTACCTCTACTCATGTTTCTAGCTAACTATCAAACTACTATAGTTCTAGTGTAAAAGAAACTGTACTGTTCGTCAATAGCCGCTTCACGCTACTGAGCAATGGAAATAGAGCTATGATAATGAATGAAGATGATCTTCCCCTCATAGAGCTAGATCATTGCCGGCTGGGGAGAGGTGAAGGTTGCTTTTTATTCTGGGATATGCAGCAACATGGCCCCTCCTGGCGCATATCTTGGCCATAATCCTAGACAGATATGGGCATCATAGCAAGCTAATAAAAGTGGCAAGCTGTAATAATATAAAGGTTCGAAGGGGAAATTATGTTTCCCTTGTCCATAAACATTCGCAAGTGTTCATTCCAGGCTCAAATTGAACGAGTTTTGTTCGCCAAGCATCGCAGTTTTTTGTTGCTTATAGTCGGAGGTGCTACAGAGTGTCATGGAAAATACTCTTTCATGATCACCTATCCTCGCGGTTGTGTGATGCCGTCCGGTGCCGCCTTTAGGGCCTTTTTCGTGTCCAGTTTGTCAGCTGTTGTTCACCGTTGTGAGCTGTTGTCGCCACGGGCGTGCCTTGGTGGCTGACTTGGAAGAGCGCATGAGAGCGCGTGGTGGGCTGACCATTACCCTGGGCACCGATGACGTCACTGGGCAGACCACTCTAGCTGGGATCAATCTCTTTCCCCATGTCTGGGAACACGTGACTCAGATCCAGAACCTGAAGCGACATCCCTACGAGTTTTACCAGAAGCAGGGCTACGTCATTGTGGGTGTGATGCCAGATGCCAATGGGCTCGGCAAGCCAGATATCCTCATGGCCAAATCGGTCGCGCGTTGAGCCGTTAAAAGCCTCGTGATGCTGGACGAGCCTGTTGTGCAGACGCTTGCAATAGCCTTTTGTAAATTCTCACATATATTGGGCATTAGCTCAAGCATACATGAGCGTACCGTTCATCTTGCTCTCACAAACATTGGGCCGATATTCTCAGATATATTGGGCCAAACCATACTTCTCATCCTACATATTGGGCCAAACCGTACTGTTTTTCCCCA
>WNFX01000257.1_pt1 | contig 48310 bp, 48 predicted proteins | sample 5400111 | NCBI WGS metagenome assembly WNFX01 (sample SAMN13153363, study PRJNA577476) | soil metagenome | isolation source: 40 cm soil or saprolite under grassland replicate 1 | place: USA:California | collected 2016-06-15
AAACAGTCGCCCGACCAGCTATGAAACAGATCGTAGCGGCCGGTGGCCAGGTGCCGGGATGCGATCCAATCAAGGTACTTTTTTTTCGCGCCGTAGTAGTAGGGCCGATCGAAAAATGAGATAAGTCGCACCGGATGCCACCGCAAAGAATGGATCAACGAAGCAGGAATTTCCTTCTGCCTGTTATCATAAGCGATCGCTTTGCCCAGGAATCCCCCGCGATAAGATGCACGCAGGGTCTCAAATGCATCCGTATCCAGGCCGGAACCCCCGATGCGGGCAAAAATCGAATAGAGCAAATGCCTGGGTAAAGTACGCTCTGTGGCCGAGGGGGAGCGTAGCGGCGGCGGAGCGTTTAAGGTTTCACCCGGCATCGGCTTACAACTATTCTGGTGAACATGAGGCGTGTAAAGTGGCCTCTTGTGTCATGTCGAGCGGAGTCGAGACATCTCTCGTTGTTTAGTTTTCTGGCGTAGCAGATTTGAATAGTAAGAGATTTCTCCACTGCGCTTTGCTCCGGTCGAAATGACAAAAGACATATGACCAGGAATCTCAGTATCGCCTTTGTCCGGCGCGGTTATTCACCGACTGGCGGCGCGGAGGCGTACTTAAAACGCCTCGCGCGTGGCGTGATCGAGGCCGGACATGACGTGCAGCTTGTAGCGACTACTGACTGGCCGGACGGCGAGTGGCCGTTTGGATCGATCGCGCACTTGCGTTCTAAATCGCCGGTCGAATTTGCCAGCGAGCTTGAACGAATGCGCGCCCAATTTCCGTTTGATGTGCTGTTCAGTCTTGAGCGTGTTTGGAGCTGCGACGTTTATCGGGCTGGCGATGGAGTCCATCGCGCCTGGCTTGAGCGGAGAAGAAAGTTCGAACTGCCTCTGAAACGATTTGTCCGGAGTCTCAGTTCCAAGCATCAGGATCTGTTACGTCTGGAACAATCGCTTTTTTCCGGTGGCAACACCAAGCGCGTGATTGCTGCCTCGCAAATGGTCAAAGATGAAATCATCAATCTTTATGGTTATCCAGCAGCCAAGATCGACATTGTTCGCAACGGTGTCCCCCTTGAGAAATTCCGGTTCGATCCGGAGCTCCGCGAAAAGTCGCGAGAGGAATTGAATTTAAAGCCAGACCAAATAGCACTGTTATTTGCGGGCACTGGGTGGGAGCGCAAGGGGCTGCTTTTCGCTATCGAGGCAGCGGCGCTTTGCAAGGATCGCAAGATGCGGTTGTTGGTGGCCGGTCGCGGAAATGCAAGGCTCTACAAGACGAGGCGCCTGCGCTTTTGGAGCGAAGAGCCGGTGCAATTTCTCGGTGAAGTTGCGGACATGCTGCGTGTTTACGCTGCTGCGGACATTTTTATTCTGCCTACGATTTACGATCCATTTTCCAATGCCTGTCTGGAAGCGCTCGCCTGCGGTTTGCCTGTGATCACCACGCGTTCCAACGGTTTTAGCGAAATCATCGAGAACGGCGTCCAAGGATCAATTGTCGATCATGCAGGGGATCTCCTCGCTTTGCGCGATGCTATTCGACTCTGGTCCGATCCTTCGCGTCGCGCTGCAGCAAGATCGACAAACAGCCAACTCGCGGCGCAATTCGACATTTCACAAAACATTAACGAGACGCTGGCAGTCCTATGCAGCGTGGCTAAACCAGAAACGGAATAATGCGTTTTACTCTGCGCTGATAAGCGGCGTATTTGTCCGGAAAATGTTTTAGCATCAAATCTTCTTCGCGTTTGAGTTTCAGCCAGAAACTCACGAACACGAGCAACAAGCCTAAGAATCCGCCGAAATACCCCGTGGCGATGGCAGTGCCGGCAAACATGGCAAGGATTCCTGTGTAAATGGGATGACGCACAAGACGGTATGGACCGCGCTCAATGAGTTCATGTCCTTCTTTCAACGTGACCACGCCGCTCCAGTTTCTTCCGAGTATCACTCTAGCCCAAATGGCAAATACAAGGCCGCTAACGCACAGAAAGGCACCGACCCAGGCGCTTGATGTTGTGTGCGGAACGACGAGCCAATCGAATGGGGGCGGCAGACTGCTCGATTTGATCACGAGAAAATAACCGATCACGAGCACTAGCCAGTAGCGGGCTCGCTCCGCAGTGCTTTCGCGGTAGATCGTGCGCTTAGTCGAAACGGCTCCCAGCAACCAGACTATTATGAAGATTATCCAACAGACACGAATGACCCCGAGACCTGACGAATAGGCGTGGACGCCCATTGTATAGCAGCAGGAGAGGCGCGATCCGTCCGCCTTGTTCTACCCTTGAGGCCGTCTCACGTGGCAGCCAGCGCGGCATCCGTGTCCGGGAAGATCCGGAACACCTGATCGAGCCGCGAGATCTCGAAAATTGAGCGCACCGTCTCCTGCAAGCCAGCCAGCAAAAATTTTCCCCCGTAGGCTTCCACTTTTTGCATCGCCTGAATAAGAGCTGCCAGGCCTGCGCTATCGATGTAAGTCACATCCGAAAGATCGATCACCACGCGTTCCGGTTTTTTCTCGATCATTGCGGTGAGTGATGCCGTGACTACGGGAGAAACGTGCAGATCGATTTCGCCCTTGAGTGGCAACACATTGGGCTGGTCTCGATGCGGCTTTGGAGCAGATGGGGACGCGTTCTTCTTTTTCATTCAACCCTTCATTCGTCAATGGATCACCATCCGAGCGTATCGATCACTTTTTCCACATCTGAAAGATCGTCGATCAAAAAATCCGGATGATATTCGGCAAGTCGATCGCGACTCCAGGTGCCGGTCGTTACGGCGACCGTGCGTGCGCCTAAAGCCTTCCCACAAGCAATATCGCGCGGTGTATCTCCGATTACATCAATCTCGGAGGCGGAGAATTCGCGGCCGTGTCTCTCGCATGCGCGCGCGCGAGCGAATGGCCCGAGCCGGTTACGGTCTCGATGATCATCGGCGAACGCGCCAAATTCAAAAAAGTGCCAGACACCGTAATGCTCGAGCTTGAGCTGGGCGCCGCGGGATACATTGCCAGTAAGAAGCGCCAGCACGAGATGCGGCCGCGACTTGAGACGCCGAAGCAATTCCAGAACGCCCGGAAGCAGTTTGCCTTTGCGACGTGGCAATTCCAGCGAAAGAAAATGAACGTAGCTATCCAGGAAGGCGCTCACGTTTTCGTTCGTCGCGGGAATTTTGTGCTTGTTCAATATGCTGACGACGATGCCCGAGTCGGTCATGCCGGCGATTTCGATGTCGTGCAGGTCGTCAGCGATACCGAAACGTTCTTTGAAAGCAGATTTAAGCGCATGCACACCCGCGCCGCCAGAGTGGATCAGCGTTCCATCGATGTCGAAAAGTAGCAGGCGCTTTGTTCGTGCTGTCATCCCGAGCGAAGTCGAGGGATCCCGGTGCATCATCCTCGAGTGTGCCACAAGGTCGCCGGGACTTACAAACTCGGGGCGTGCATCATCAGCACTGCAATCATGCTTCCCAGGAACACGAGCAGCACAAGCGCCAAACCGATAAAAATTCCATTGCGAAGCGGGTCGCTCTGTTGTTTTTGGCGTCGGAACGGAGAAACATTGGTAAAATCCGCAGGGACGGCGCTCAATTCTGCCGGTCTTGCTTTGATCTCCTCGAGCAGGGGGAGCGGTCGCGATCCGCTCGCTTCCGACTCGAAGCGGGCTTCGGTCGCGCCAAATCGGACCCGATCATCAAAGCTCAGCAACGTTTCCGTGACCGGCTTACCATTGACGTGTGTCCCGTTGGTCGAACCGAGATCTTTCAACCGATACGTTTCGCCGGCCAACTGCAACTGCGCGTGCCGCGCCGAGACCGAAGGGTTATTAATGATTATCGTGTTGTCCGGACTGCGCCCGATTGTGATCAGCTCGTCAACAAGTTCATACGTAGTCCCGCTGATAATGAGCTTTGGCATGTTAGAAATAATCTATCCGGAAATTCGGCATGTGGTCGAGCGATTCTTATACCTGCAGCGCAGCCCAACGCCGACTGATCCTCTTTTAGATAGAAGAAAGTAATTTGGACGCGTTCCCATTTCAGGGCGATTAGATTATTCCTGGACATTTGACGCTCGGAGTCGGCATCCGTAGCCTTAGTTTTACTTTGTTCGGACCGAAAGCGATTCCGAGAATACTTAAAGGAGACATTATGGCGACGTACATCAGTTTGGTTCAATTCACCGACAAGGGTATCCAGGCCGCAAAAGAAACGACCCAGCGGGTAGCCGACTGGGCCTCCAAGGTGGAGTCGATGGGAGTAAGCATCAAGCAAATGTATTGGACACTTGGCGAATATGACCAAGTCTGCGTCTTCGACGCTCCAGACGACGAGACGGCCGCCAGCGTGTTGCTGGCGGCGGATATGCTGGGCAACATTCGCTCGCAGACATTACGCGCTTTCACCGCGTCCGAGATGGAGAAAATCCTGGCCAAGGTTCCCTGATTACGATGAGGCAGATTCTGGAATTGCGAGCCCGACGAGGGGGAGAGTCCGAGGAGTGCGGGATGGGGCGGCACTTACCGTCGACGCTGCTGAGTAAGAGCAAGCTCTGACGCCATTCCATCGTCATTGGCTATGGCCTAGCGAGGAGTCGGACGAACGTACGGTGTCGGGCTCGGTCTCGGTGTTACTCTAGGCGTTGGAGTAGGACTGGGTGTTGGCGTTGGACCGGATTGCGCGCAGTATCTGCCACCACTGTTCCAATAATTCTTCCAGAATCATTGCGTTACGTGCAGTCCGTCCTGGATCATCCCGCTGAGTAGGTTTGCGAGGTAGTGGTGTTCGATGACAAGCGCAGGGCCAAACCACTGCGAATCATCCTGGGCGTGTTGGCTAATCCATTCATTCGCCCGCTGAGTGAGCGGCCTAACGAGCGTTAGCGTTCCCTGTGGCAAAATCCAGATGTCGGTTTTACTCGCAGGGCGGTTCATTGCTTACGGTCTGTGTTTGCAAATGGTGGCTCTGGCTTGATCGGAAACAGCGGCCGTAAAACCGCGAATGTGTGCGATGAGCACGCAAAAGAAACGATCAGAAACATTGCTATACACTTCACTGTGCCTGCTTTCATCATTCTTCTCCGGAAATCGGGAAGCAAAGTTCCTGAAGATATTCCGAAACGAGGCTAGGGAGCCCTGAGCGCCGACTCTTGGCACTTAGCGATTTAGCGGTAATTGACGACCGTTTGCGGTGCGGGATTGCTTAGTTCTAGCCGTCCGCTCACTTGCGGCGGTGCCTGGAACGAATTTCCAAACGCTAATCCTGATGATTTCAACGATAGGGGCGTGGCTCATGCGACGATCCCGTGAGATCAGCTGTGCACGCGTTGGGTTTAGCAGTTGGAGAAGGCGTAGCCCCTGATCTTACGGCGTAATCGGGGTGTTTCATGTCGCTCTGGATTTCAGTAGCGCTCGACGCTCGGTTGTAAACTCGTATCTGTCTATCCTCCCCGGAAAATATTGACCGTAGATAGCGCCGCCCTTTCTGGATTTGCGTCGCGGGTGCGCTACCCGATTGACCATGCGCAGCCGCGCCCGCATAGTGCCCACTTCCATGGGAATTGAGTTTACGCGGAACTTCTGCATCATCGCGCACATCGATCACGGCAAAACGACGTTGTCGGACCGATTGCTCGAGAGTACCGGCACGATCCACGAGCGGGACAAGCAGGACCAGCTTCTTGACTCGATGGATCTGGAGCGGGAGCGCGGGATCACAATCAAAGCGCATCCAGTGACGATGCATTACACGAGCAAATCCGGGCAAAACTATCGCTTGAACCTGCTCGATACTCCTGGGCACGTTGATTTCAGCTATGAAGTTTCGCGTAGCCTTGCCGCGTGCGAGGGCGCCCTTTTGGTTGTCGATGCGGCGCAGGGAGTCGAGGCGCAAACGGTAGCGAACGTTCACCTCGCTCACAAGCAGGGGCTCACCATTGTTCCGATCATCAATAAGATCGATCTGCCGAACGCCGATGTGGCCTCGGTGCATCGCCAGTTGGAAGAAATTCTCGCGATCCCAGCCGAGGAAGCGATCGACGCGAGCGCGAAGATGGGCATCGGAATTGATGAAATTCTTGAGGCAATCGTGAAACGTATTCCACCGCCGCGACCGCCCGTAGACCAGACGTTGCGCGCGCTAGTTTTTGATTCGGTGTTTGACGTTTATCGCGGCGTGGTCGGCTATGTGCGTGTCGTTTCGGGAACAATGGAAGCGAATCATGCAATCACGTTGATGAGTAATAACGCGCGCTATGAGATCAAAGAGGTGGGCGTCTTTACGCCGAAGATGCTCGCACAGGAAAAGCTAAATCCTGGCGATGTCGGTTATTTCATCGCAAACATTAAGTCGACTGCGGACATGAAGATCGGCGATACCATCACCGATCAGCGTCATCCCGCGCGCGAACCGCTTCCGGGTTTTCAGGAAATTCATCCCATGGTCTTCAGTGGGATCTACCCCATCAATACCGGCGACTTCGAACATTTGAAGACGGCAATCGCGAAGCTGCGTCTGAACGACGCCGCGTTTATCTATCAACCGGAGAGTTCCGTTGCGCTCGGATTCGGATTTCGCTGCGGATTCCTGGGATTGCTACACATGGAGATCATCCAGGAACGGCTTCGGCGCGAGTATAACATGGACATCATCGCGACGAGTCCAAGCGTCGTCTATGAGGTGATCAGAACGGGCGGAGAAAGATCGTTGATCGATAATCCTGCTCACCTGCCTAATCCGACTATGATCCAGGAAATTCGTGAGCCGATTGTAAAGGCATACGTGCTGTGCCCGAATGAAAATATCGGCGACATTTTGCAATTGATTCTGGAGAAACGCGGCCAGATGAAGCGCACCGAGTCGCTCGATACACGTCGGGTAATGTTGCATTGCGAATTGCCGCTGAACGAAATTCTGGTCGATTTTAACGACAAGATTAAGAGCATTACGCGTGGATACGGCTCCATGGATTACGAGCACTCCGGCTATCGCGCGGCGAAATTGGTAAAGCTGGACGTGCTCGTTAATGGGGAGCCGGTCGATGCGTTTTCGACGATCGTGCACAAAGATCGCGCGGAGGCCAGGGGACGCCAATTGGCGGCTAAACTAAAGGAAGTGATTCCGCGACAGCTCTATCAGGTGGCGATTCAGGCAGCTATCGGCGGAAAAATTATTGCGCGTGAGAGCGTTTCGGCATTGCGAAAAAACGTAACCGCGAAATGCTACGGCGGCGATATTACGCGCAAGCGGAAGCTGCTGGAGAAACAAAAGGAAGGAAAGAAACGGATGAAGAGCATCGGGAAGATCAACATTCCCCAGGAGGCTTTTATCGAAGTGCTCAAAGCGCAATGATGCGCTTTGAAATGACGAAATCCGAATGACGAATGACAAAAGAGACCCGAATGATGAAATTCGAAACAAGAACAATCTCACACGTTAGTCCTTGCTCATTTGGGCCTCGTCATTGTTTCGTCATTCGACATTCGTGCTTCGTCATTTTCTAACTCATGTTTACATCGCGCCAAGTGAAACATAGCCGCCTGCTCCTGCGGCACGCCCGGAAGTATCTGCGTTACAAGGACGATCAGCTCAGTAGCGCGGACCGCGACCAAATCACTGCGGGCATGAAGGATCTCCGCGAAGCGTTATGGCAGAGAGATCGCGAGAGAATACACAGCACAGCCGACGCGCTGGATAAAACTCTTCACAGGCTGACGCCGGTGACATGGGAGTCGCATTGGCGAGAGAATTGCGAGGTGATTTTGGTGGCCATCGTTGTGGCAGTGGGCATTCGCTCCTATTTCTTGCAGCCGTTTAAGATTCCGACAGGCTCGATGCAGCCGACCTTGAACGGGATTATCGGTTATCCGAGCACAGCTCCAGCGCCGAACATTCTGCGACAGATTGGCGAGTTCATCGTCCTGGGTCGCAACTACATCAACGTTGTTTCTCGCGAGGATGATCAGCTTCTTGAAATCCAGTCAAAGAAAATGTTTTTTTTCTTTACGCTTTCACAGCTGATCTGCCAGCGGCAAAAATATCTGGTCTATGCCCCGCCCGACACGCTCAGCCATGATTTCAATGTTTTCCCGGGCCGCATTTACCATCGTGGTGACATCATTGCCAGAGGCGCAATTGATACCGGCGACCAGGTGTTTGTCGATAAGTTTAGTTATAACTTTGTTAAGCCGCACCGGGGCGACGTGTTCGTCTTTCGGACAAATCATATCCCAGGTATTCGCGAAGATCCTGAGGCCGGCTCGCCATTTTATATCAAGCGGCTGGCCGGACTGCCTGGCGATCGTTTGAGAATCGATCCGCCATTTCTCTACGTGAACGGGAAGAAAGCGGAAGGTTACGGGTTTGAGCGGGTAATGGCGGCAAAACCCCCTTATCGCGGTTATGCTCCTGGCCATACTTATTTGGCGACGCCGGAACAGTCCTACAGCGTGCCACAGGATGGCTCCTTTGCTTTGGGGGATAACAGTTACAACAGCTATGATAGCCGCTATTGGGGACCGGTACCGGAGGAAAATCTTGTGGGGCGTGGTTTGTTAGTTTATTGGCCGTTTGCTCCGCACTGGGGACTGATTCGGTAGATGATTTTACAACCGGGGACGGACCGCCGGGCCGTCCGTTCGTGTTCGGCGCACCCGGCGGTCGCGCCCTACCAAACCATTGTTAGCTAACATGTGGCGACATTTGCCGCTCCTGTATCCGCTACTTGGGCTTTGCGGTGGCTATGCGATTGTAATGATCTTCAATCCGGTGCGAAGTGCGCTGGGAGACGGTTTTCGTTGCATTCGGCGGTATAAACGCATCTGGATTACCTTTGCGCTCCTTGGGTTTGGCTATTTCCTTTTTCAGTTTGTCACCTTCACGCCGATCCGAAACTGGGCCGATCTTGATTTAAACCAGATCATCTCGTTACCGCGCTGGTATTGGCCGCGGTTCGTGGACATATGGCGCGAAACACCGTTGCCGGCCCTGGAGGGAGTCGCAGGCATTTTCGATAACGCCACGACAACTTATCCGTTTTCTGTCGTGGCCGCCGTGTTCATGCTGGCTAACTGGCGTGGCCTCCACGGTGCGTTGCTTCGAGCATTGTGGAAGCGTTATCGCTTTTGGGGTCATCTTACCTATCTGATTCTGTTGCTGAGCGCGCTGGCGTCGCTCTTGAAGCCGATTGTGTTTTGGCGATTGCCACAGTGGAGTGGTTTGGTCTCGGCTGCCGGGCTCCTCCGAATCTCGGCCACGGTCGATGCGACCGCGTTCATTTTCGAATACCTCCTGGGAGTCTACATCCAGGTGTATCTCATTACCGTCTGCCTGGCCTGGATAAAGGGCGTGAGCTTCGAAGAAGGAGAGCTCTTTCGCTTCGCCATGCGCCGCTTCAGTTATGTCTTGGAATGGGCTGGGATTGTCGTTGCGGTAAGCATGCTGATCGTCTGGTTGCCTCTGCTTCTTGCCTATTTCACTAACATTCCCGGTGTCCTTGATTATCTGCCAATTGCGAGGGTGCTGATGAGTATTTTGATTATCGCCTTTTGCTCGGTCCAAATCTCCCTGGCTCTCCATAATGAGACGCTCATCGAAGCAATGCGAGCCCACGGCCTGTTTATCCGGAAAAATGCCGCTCGCCTTGGATGGTTTTTAGCTATCTGTGGCATCCATTTTTTTGGTATTATGGTCTGCGATGCCATAGTACGCAGCGCAATTGCTGATCGATTAGGCGCACTGTTCCTTTGGAAATTGAGTTTCGCTTTTCTTCGGGGAGTAATCACCGGCTGGCTCTTAGCTTCGTGGGTCTGTTTATTTCGCCAGTGCGAAACCGGCCGCATTAGCGGCGAGAAATGGATTCAGTATTAGAAAACCACGCCTCGGAAGGGCAACCGTGAATGCGGCGACGATTACGCGCCAGAGCAAATCGAATCTCGCTCTCGCGTTCATTTCCTTAGGGCGCGAGCGGAAGCGCGATATCACCGTTTTCTACGCGTTCTGTCGCGTCATCGACGATATCGCTGATTCCTCAGAGCCAAACGTGGTGGAAAAGCGAGTGCGTCTGGCGAAATGGCGCCAGATGCTACACGCCACGACGCAGGACGAGCCGCTTCTTGCTCGCGACGTAAGACGGTTGATCGCCAAATACTCGCTGCCGACCGACATGCTAGAGGAAATCATTGCCGGCGTAGAAATGGATCTGAGCATGCTGCGATATCCCACTTTCGAAGAGCTCCGGATTTACTGCTATCGAGTCGCCAGCGCGGTCGGCCTGGTAAGCATCGAGATTTTTGGCTATCGGAACCAGCGCTGCAAACAATACGCAATCGAGCTGGGGCTTGCTTTGCAGATGACGAACATCATCCGTGACGTCCGGAAGGATATGGAGAATGGCCGGATCTATCTTCCGCAGGAAGATCTGGCGCGATTTCATTATTCTGAGACCGAGCTGATGCAGCGGCATTACAACGACCGCTTTGTTCAACTTATGGAGTTCCAGGCGCGCCGGGCCCGTCAGTTTTTCGCTAATGCAGCCGCGGCTCTGCCCACTGAAGACCGGAGAGCCATGACGCCAGCGGAAATCATGGGCTCTGTTTACCGCGGTTTGCTCCGGCAAATTGAGCTGGACAAGTTTCGTGTCTTTGAAAAAGATTACCAGCTAAGCAAGATGGAGAAGGCAGGTCGGCTCGCCGCGCAACTTTTCAAATCTTTTTTGAATGTGCCGAGGCGGACATCCGTCTGACTTCCCGATTGCGAAACTTTACCAACGAATATGAAAGCAAATTCACTGAAAATTCTGTCAGCAGTTGTAACTGGGCTGTTTGTGCTGGGCACGAGTTTGTACGCGCAAGGAGGGAGGGATGCAGTTGATTCCCGAACGACCCACCCGGTGATGACAGCGACAGCGATCACGAAAGCAGATGCTGAGAAGAAATACCCGGCCCCCAAGGGAGGCCACTATCCGCCTGGGACCCGTAACCCGCATGATCCTTCGGGAGTTGTAACGAGCCCATATCCGCCATATCAACAGTATGACTGCTCAAAGGTTGCGCATGGCGGGTTTGTCTTGGACGTGCGTGCAAAGAAAGTATTTGTATACCCTTAGCATCGGTTCGGCCAGACAAAGGCTGTCTTGAGAGCGTTCCCGCAACACCCGGTGAGCTGCGCAGTTTAATGTGCAAACGGAATTGCACTATGGGAACGAAGATTCTTACGGTTACCTCGGCTATCGGTCTGGTTTGTCTCGCTCTCGCCTCATGCGACACTCCGGTTGGTCAGGGCGCGGCATGGGGTGCCGCAACCGGGGCGATCATCGGCGGCGCGGCGACTGGTCATGTTCGGGCCGCATCAATTGGCGCAGCCGCGGGAGCAGCCGCCGGCGCCTTAACCGGCGCAATCATTCAGGAGAATCAAGCTGCGCGTTATGGCCCGCCGCCGCCGGGTGGCTTTCCGTACGCGCGCTGGGCGGGGACGCCAGGTCTTTATTACAGTCCTTATACGGGACGCGTCTATGACCTCCGAGGAGTTCCACCCGGTGGACTTACGCGCGACGTAGATACCGGTCGGCTTTTCCGAAAACCGTAACTGACTGCCAAAGATCGGATCAGCGCGCTTGCGCTTGGAGTGCATCCACCAGCGCTCTCGCTTCATCGGTCATCTTCAGCAATTCCGGCCACGGACGATGATAATTTTCGCCGGGCAATTTGCGCGTCGCATCGAACCCCATATGTGAGCCAATGTTTTGTTCGCTCGGGGCGTGGTCGAGCGAATCGCTTGGATTCTTGATGACGGTGGTGTCCCGAGCGGGATCAGTATTCGCGCACAATCGGAAAAGCACTTCGCTTGTATTATGCACATCGCAATCTTCGTCCACGGCCACGATGTATTTGCTGAACATCATCTGGCCCATGCCCCACAGACCGTGCATCACCTTGAACGCTTGATAAGGATACTGCTTCCGGATGCTGACAAAGACCAGGTTGTGAAAAACGCCCTCCGGCGGCAGCGTCATGTCCACAATTTCTGGAAAATTCATTTTGAAGACCGGCAGAAAAATACGCACGCACGCATCCCCGATGTAATAGTCTTCCATCGGCGGGATACCGACGATTGTTGTTGGATAAACTGCGTCACGTCGGTGCGTGATTGCCGTTAAATGGAACACGGGATAATCCTCGATTGCAGTGTAATAACCAGTGTGATCGCCGAACGGTCCCTCCGGGCGCAGCTCGCCGGGTTGGACGTACCCTTCCAAGACAAAGTCAACGTCCGCTGGTACCTCAAGGTCGATCGTCTTGCAGCGAACAAGTTCGATTGATTTTCTTCGCAGAAAACCAGCGAAGAGAAGCTCGTCCAAGCCGTCGGGCAGTGGTGCAGTTGCAGCGAAGGTATATACGGGATCGCCACCCAGTGTGACCGCGACCGGCATGCGCTCCCCGCGCTCATAATATCGCTTGCCGTGTCGCGCGCCGACCTTGTGAAGCTGCCAGTGCATTCCGGTCGTGTGTCTATCGTAAACTTGCATCCGGTAGAGGCCGATGTTGCGGGCCCCAGCCTCGGGGTCGCGCGTGTGCACATTTGCGAGCGTGATGAAACGTCCACCGTCTTTCGGCCAACATTTGATGATCGGGAGATCCTCCAGGGAAAAGCTTTCTCCGTTTTCGATGCGATGGATGAGTTCCTGACACGGCGCATCGCGTACGGATTTTGGGCGCGCATGCATGAGATGAATTCCCTGTTTGAGCAAATTCCAGCCTTCGCGCAGATCAGTAGGCGGTTTTGCTTTTAGAATGAGTTGAATTTCCCGGGCAACATCTTCAATGTCTGCAACCTGAAGCGCGAGTGCCATGCGGCTGCGCGATCCCATCGTGTTGATTGCAACGGGGAATTCTGATTTTTTTCCATCGACAATCGGTTGCTCGAATAGAAGCGCTTTCCCGCCACTGGGCGATTTCATTTCACGATCTGCCCATTCTGCGATGAGCAGATCGGTATCGACCGGAACTGCGACGCGTTTCAGTTCGCCCGCTTTGTCAAGAGCGTCGAGGAAACTGCGGAATGAGCGGTAAGCCATTGCAAAGACGTACCGCTAAATTCATTCGTTTGGCCACAGAAAGCGAACGAAATTGCTTACGACCCTTATGGCGGCGGCGGCGGTAAATGGCGGAAGAAAACAACTCTGTCATTAGCGAAAGTGACTCCTTTGGACGGGTAGGGGAACTTGGGCGGGATGTATGACCAATCGAATGGCCCGTAGTAGTAGGGCCCACCATAGCTTGGAGGTGTTTCATAACGCAGATAGACCCACGTCTCGGTGGGCTGACCACGCCCGTAGCCCGGGATCTTTTGCTCTGGTGTCCCCCAGGCCAGCCATACCGCGTCCATGCTCATACCAAGGCGAATCTGCCCCTGGCTCACCAGCGCCCGGTCCCGCGGAGGAAGACGCTGGTAAACTTCCGGGTGTTGGGAGATGCGCGTCCCGGGCGTTCCACAACTGGTGAAAAGCAAGCTGGCGGCTGCTATCCCGAATGTCAGCGCGACCCGTTTCAGTTCGCCCGCTTGTTCAAGAACCTCGACGAAAATTCGAAAACACCGGTAAGCCATTGACTACATCTGTCGTTAAGCTGGTTCGTTTGGTGACAGAATGCGAACGAAATTATTGATCAACGTTACGACGGCACCAAGTATTGAAACGACACAACTCTGCCATTGGAGAAAGTAACCGTCTTATATGGGTAGGGGATGCTCGGCGGGATCAGTGAATAATAGAATGGATCGTAGAAAGGATCGCCGAAGAACCCAAACCCGGGACCGTAAGGACCGTAATAAGGATAGTAAGGATAAGTTGCGTAATGCACATAAATCCACGTCTCAGTGGAATGGCCACGCATGTTACCTATAACCTTCGAATCGGGCGAACCCCACGCCAGCCACACTGCAGTTCGTGACATCCCGTAGCGAATCTGCCCCTGATTTACCAGCGCCTGGTCCCGCGAAGAAAGGTTTCGATAAATTTCAGGATGCTCAGAAATGCGGCTCTCGATGGTCGAACAACTCGTGAGAACCAATGAGCCTGCTACAATCGCAAACGTGAGCGCCCCCGAGAGGGATTGACGCTTCATGCGAGCCATCATACGCGCGCCTGCCCTTCCCAGTCAATTACTCGGTTTCTTGATTCAACATCGCTCTGCCGGTAACGTTCCGCTGTATGCAGGATCGCTACGGCCATCGGATTTCCTATCTGCGCGTCTCGATCACCGATCGTTGCAATGAGCGTTGCACCTACTGCATGCCGCAGGAATTACAGGAGTGGTTGCCGCGTGAGGAAATCCTGACTTTTGAAGAAACACTGCGTCTTATTCGAATTGCTGCCGAATTGGGCGTTTCGAAAGTGCGCATTACCGGTGGCGAGCCACTGACGCGCCGTGACGTCGTGGACTTCATCAGGCGAATCCCTGAAATCCCTGGCATTAAAAGCATTGGCCTTTCGACGAATGGAACATTGCTCGCGCGTGAAATCGCTCCGGGAAAACTAATGGCCGGCGCTTTACGCGCAGCCGGTGTGGGATCGGTTAATATTTCACTGGATACGTTAGATCGAGAGGTCTATTCGCAGATTACCGGCCGCGATTTCTGTGAGCAGGTTCTCCGTGGAATCGACGCAGCTATGGTTGCGGGCTTCGAGCAGATCAAACTGAACACCGTCCTGATGCGCGGCCGGAATGAGGACCAGCTGATTCCGTTGATAGAATTCGCAGCGCAGCGCGATTTGATTCTCCGTTTCATCGAGATGATGCCCGTAAGCACAACTGAGGTGCTCGATGATAAAAACTTCATCCCGATGCGTGAGGCGAAGAGGATAATCGAATCGCGTTATGGAGCTTTGATTCCTGAGACCGAGTTTCGAACGAATGGCCCGGCCACGTATTACCAAATCCCGGGGCGTCGGCAGCGCATTGGCTTCATAGGAGCAATGACCAACCTTCATTTCTGCGAAAGCTGCAACAAGCTTCGTCTCACTTGCGACGGAAAATTGCGTCCGTGTCTCGGCAGCTATCTGGAGTTCGACATCATGAAACCGCTGCGAGACGGTGCTAGCGACGCGGAGTTAAAACAATTCTTTTTGGATGTTGTCGATCGAAAACCGGAGCAGCACGACTTTCGAAATAACTATCAGCCAAACCGCAGGATGATCGCCATCGGCGGCTAACGAATGCAGCGACTCACTCACATTGGCGGTGATGGCCGGGCGCAAATGGTCGATGTATCGGCGAAGCCGATGAGTAAGCGAAGAGCGGTTGCCATTGGAAAGATTCAGCTCAGGCGAGCAACACTTGAACTGATTGCGAAAGATCAAATCGCAAAGGGGAACGTTTTCGCGACTGCGCGAATCGCCGGTATTCAAGCTGCAAAAGAGACAGCGCACTTGATTCCACTCTGCCACACGCTGCCCCTCGGAAATGTTAAAATCGATATTGTTACGTCGGAGGAAGGAGCAGAGGTAACGTGCGCTGCACAGACGATTGCGCAGACCGGCGTTGAGATGGAGGCGCTAGTCGGCACGACCGTAGCGTTGCTCACGATTTATGACATGTGTAAGGCGGTCGATAAAGAGATGCAGATTTCCGAGGTTCGTCTACTCAGCAAGACCAAGCACGATGTGTAACCGCGGAGATTTTTTTGTTGTCATCCCGAGCTTGCGCTTAGGGTGACAGTGCTTTTATGTGCGCCGATTGTTAGGGCATGCAGATACAAGTTGGTATCATCACGATCTCGGATCGCGCCAGCGCAGGTGACTATCAGGATCTTGGCGGGCCCGCGCTGAGAGAAGCGGCACAAAAGGCAGGATGGCAAGTCCTGTCGGAAGCGCTTGTGCCCGATGACGCAGAACGAATTCGGCAGACGATCCATTCGTTTTCACAACAAGGCTGTGGTTTAATCCTGACGACGGGTGGGACGGGCGTCGGACTGCGCGATGTCACCCCCGAGGCGATTCACGCAATTATGCGCGTGGAGTTGCCCGGTTTTGGTGAGGTGATGCGCGCTGAATCCATGAAGATCACGCCCAATTCCATTCTCTCGCGCAGTTTGGCAGCGATCGTCGATTTTTCGCTCGTGATCGCCCTTCCTGGGAAGCCGAGCGGCGCCGTCGAGTGTCTCGGATTTGTCCAGGGAGCGATCCCTCACGGGGTTGCGCTGGCGCAACGCACGCCGACCTCATGTTAAAGCTGGATTCGCACTCGGATTTGTTTTCGTAAACCGGCAGAGCACTGCCGGACTCCAAAACGTCGCCCAATCTTGCTCACACATTAGGCGGTTGCGTCTTGGAGTGCGGCCGGTGCTCGGGCGCTTTTCGTCATGTGTCAGTCGGGCCAAATCAGCAACTGCATTAGTTGCTTACCGTAATCTGTGAGATGCGCATTTGCGCCGTGGCCCGAAATTATGTCCCGGGTCACATAGGAATAATCAACCGAACTTTTTTTGACGTAACCGAGCTCCGGCCGCGTCACGTTTTTATCGCTCGATTCTATTCTCAGGGGCACACCGGATTGCGCGAATGAGACCTCCCAGGAGGATTTTTCGTTTCGGCTCCCGGTCGCCAGCATCCACCGATAAAGCTTTGGCAACTCGAAATGCCGCGATTTGGGAACGGTCACTTTGTAGAATGTCTCTTCGCTGCCGAGGAATTCGGGAATAGTCAGTGAGGGATTTTTGCGTAGGGCAAGATACAGCCGCGCGATATCGAGCCCGATTAGATTCATACCATTGTAAATGCCGTTGTGATTGGGATCATTTCTAAAGAATGTGTTGTACCAGGCCTCGAATTGATGACTCAGCATCAAGTTCAATTCCAAATGGAGGTGAGCGCGTTCCCGGTTTAGTCCCGTTCCTGTGTACCCCATCACGGCGATCCGCTGGCCGCGTTTCACTGTGTCGCCTGATTGAACTGCGATCGAACTCAGGTGGCCGTACAAACTGTAGTAATTTGAGCTGTCCCAGTGGTGCTCGATCACGATGTATTTCCCGTAGTTCGAGTAGCCGGACACGAGGTTAGCGTGCACGACTTTTCCATCGGCGATGGACTGTACTTCATCGAGCGGCTCACCATGAGCGTCGCGGTGAATAGGCCGAATGTCGATCCCTTCATGAAAACGGGTATAAACCACGCCGCCCGGTGTGTCGGTGGGATCACGCACAAAACCGTACTGGCCGCCTTCCCATGGCGTAGATTTCACGCCCTTGTAGTTGCGTTCGATGTACTGGTAGAATGCAGCCCCGCCGCCTGAAAACAGGGCATCATTGTCAGTTGGCAGGCCGACATCGACAGTCTGATTCTCTCCCATCGCTGTGGAGCGTACCAAAGCGAACGTGAAAAAAGTCACCGTCAAAAGACGATCCATGTGTTACAGGAGACGCCAGTCAGTTCCCGGTAGCATGTTACCGCTTGCGTTGTCCAATCATGCGCCAGTCCTTTTTCATTAATTCGATATCCGCTGAATTTAGCCCGGAAGGGATGTAGATTTTTCCGTCAGAAACGCGCCTGTCGATTTCGAGTTCGGTGATTGGTCGGCCATTGATGAACACAAAAAGCAAACTGCCTCTGCGTTCGATGCTCAAGGCGTCGAGAGCGACGCGTCCATGTTCGTCGAGCTGAAACAATGCACCATAAGTTCCGTTCGCGGCCGCGTAAGGATAAAATGCGATGACATCGTTTTCCGAAATTCGCGGAATCTTTTCGATTGCGACATCCTTGCCCGATGCGCGGGCACGAACGGATGTCGCAAAGACGTCCGTGTCCTTTGGGTTTGCTTGTGCATGCAACCGGAACGTGCAATGTCGTTGTTTCGCCACGCCTTCGGTAGCAGCGAAAACCAGACAAAACGCGAATGCACAGAGAGTTTTCATGCGGATTGGATAAAGGGTTTGACAGGGTTTTTGCAACCTCGAAAGCTTTCGGGTCTGTTTTAACCCGCCCATGAAGGGACGAGCAATTTTACACATTCTGATGTTTTTCGTCGTCGGGAGCATATTTGCTCAGGACGCCTTGCCCACGTCCACACCCCCACGTAAGCGCGGTTGGTTGGGCCGCCTCCTCCATCCATTTTCTCCCGACGCAGTTCCCCAATACAAGGATGCCAGACTTCGCGGTCTTACAGTCGATCTGCAAATCGCTCCGCAAACCATCAAGCTGTCTGAAGTCCGCCAGCTTGGGATAAAATTGACACTGGCAAACTTATCCAAGCGCCCTGTGACGCTCGATTTTCCGACGAACCAACGGATTGAAATTTATTTAATGAATTCCGAAGGAAAAATCCTCACAAAGTGGTCCGACAACCACGCTATCGCAGAGAAACCCGCCACGATTTTGATTAACCCGCAGGAGCGGATTGAGTATAACGAAACAATCGCAACGCGCGACCTGACACCAAACAAGGTCTTTATCGCCGAGGTCTTTTTCCCTCAGTACCCGGAGTTGCGTGTTCGGCAAAAATTCTTGGCTGTGCCGTGAGAGGTTAATAGTCGATAGGTGATAGAGCCGAATCGTGTCCGTCAAACAACTACCAACTTCGAACTATCAACTCTTCTCCGATTACCACACTCATCCGCAGGGACATCGGGTGCAGCATTACACGCAGGCGTTGCTTCAGCCCTGGGCGGATTCTGCGCGTAAGATCGGTTTGACCGACATAGCCTTTACCGATCACGATCGTTATCACGCTGGAATCGACTTCGATGAAATCGATCGTTTGCGGGAGAGAAATCCCGATCTGAGAGTCCGCGCTGGCATTGAGCTCGATAACGATCCCATCCACTCGGCGGCCGGCCGAAAATGGATTGAGAAGCATTGGGACAAACTCGATTTTGTCCTGGGCTCCGTGCACTTCCTTGATCGCGACGACCAAATGTTCGATACCGTGCCAGATGGCGCGGAGCAATTCGAAGGCCATGACGTCGATGCAATTTACGCCGATTATTTGCGCCGTGTTCGCGAAATGGCGGCAACAGGGTTAATCGATTGCCTTGCTCATCTCGATCTTATCAAGATTCATGGTCATCGCCCCGGTGCGGAAATCGGAGCTATCGTCAATGAAACGCTCGATTTTATTCGCGCGCGGAATCTCGCAATCGAACTTTCCACCGCTGGATGGCGCAAGCCGGTGAACGAACTCTATCCAAGCGATCGGATCGTTGACCTGGCAATAGAGAAGGGGATGCCTTTTACGATTGCCTCTGACGCGCACTCGCATGCGCAACTGGGCGACAATTATCCAAGGCTTGCGGAAAAGATGGCGGCCTTTGGGGTTCGCCAGATCGGCATCTTCGAAAACCACCAACGTGTTATGCGCGCTGTTTGCGCCGAACCGCTGCTATAACTGAAGATCGAGCTGCGACCGTTTCTGCGCTGAGGTCGCTTGTTCCGTTTCCGAAGGCAGGCTTACCTTAAGCCCCAAACGTTGGCCGAGGCGCTGGCAGGTTTCAGGCGCAAACCCTTCAAAATGATTGCTAACGAATGCCCAGACATTGCGCACTTCGGAGAGATGCCGCTCAATCTTAAGCGACCAGCTTTCAAGTGCAGCTTCGCGTTTCCATAGCAACTTTTTGTAGCGATGGATGTGCCCGCCATCGACATCGTATTTGGTTGCGTAATCGCCAAGCAGGCGCAGATAGAGAAAATCAGAAGTGCGCGGTAGGAATTCGAAAGGTGCAAGATTTCGCTCGTTAAGGGGAGTGGTGTCCGCCCACACCCAGCAGATGCGATGCTTTTCCAAAAGCCGGATGAACTGCGGCCGATGCCATCCGGCGTGACGAAATTCAACCGCGAAGCGGAAATCTCTTGGCAGTTGGCCAAGAAAATTGCGCAGCGCCAGTTTGCCATCCTTTGGCGCGAAGGAAGGCGGAAGCTGGATCAGGATAACGTCGAGTTTTGCTCCAAGCGGTTCGATGGCGCGGAGAAACGAATTTAGCTCGGCGGTGCAATCGTGTAGCTGGGAAGCGTGTGTGATCTGGCGGGGAAGTTTACAGGTGAAACGGAAGTCAGTGGGGGTCATCTGGACCCAACGCCGAACGCTGTTTTCCGGCGGAACAGCATGAAAGGTCGAATCCACTTCAACTGCCGTGAAATAGTTGGCATAAAATTCCAACCAGTGAGCTTTTGGCAAATCCGGTGGATAGAAAACGCCACGCCAGTCTTCAAAGCTCCACGCACACGAGCCGATGCGTATCTTCTGCTGATCGGTCAGATTCAAAACGAGATTGCAACGTTAGCCAGTCTTGTGTACTTGGAAAAGAGTTCACTTTGGAAATGTGGTGAATAATCCACGGTGCGCTGGCGGCCTCCGAAACTTGACTGGGCGCATAAGTCAACTACCCTGCCACACCCATGCATTTTGCTATTCGTGTGCTTCTAGTTTTTGGGGTTGCCGCATTTCTTTTGCCCGAATCCGGCAAGGCCTCTGTTGTCTTCAAACCGGGTAAAAAACCGGAGTACGTAGGCCCGGGCGGCGAAGAAGAACTGACCGGCGATGCTGTGGACCTATTCCAGATTGGTCAGACTGCCGAAAAAGAAGGCAACACCAAGCGCGCGATCAGAGCTTACAAAAGCCTCGTCAAACGCCATCCCAAAGACAAGGTGGCCCCGGAAGCGCTTTATCGTGCCGCTCAATTACAGGAACAAGAACATAACTTTTTTGCGGCGGCGGATTCATTTTCGCAGTTAGTAGAAAAATATCCCGGCAGTCCGCATTTCGACGAAGCAATCGAAGCGCAGTTCCGAATCGGTGAAATTTATCTTAACGGGAAAAAATTGAGGTTCCTTGGCATGCCGATTGCCTCGGCATTGGATCGTGCTGTGACTGTTTTCGCCAACGTGGTCCGAACCGCGCCCTACGGAAAATATACCGCGCGGGCGCAGTTTGATATTGGTCTTGCTCGCGAGAAACAAGGCGCCAACGATGCGGCCATTCAAGCTTACCAGGCTGTTGTGGACAAGTTTCCTAACGAGCCTATTGCCGTGGATGCCCAATACCAGATCGGCTACATTTGGTTTACCGCTGCGCAATTAGGAACAAAGGACGCCGCCGCCGCAGGTAACGCCAAGACTGCGTTTGAAGATTTCCTCTTCCACTATCCTAAGAGTGAGAAAGCAGCGCAGGCGCGCGCTAACCTCGAAATTCTCGAGCACAAGCAAACGGCCAACTCATACAAGGTCGCAAAATTTTACGACAAGCAGAAATATTATCGCGCCGCGGTTATCTACTACAACGAAGTGATTCGCCAGCAGCCAGGTTCTCAGGAAAGCAACGAGGCAAAGAAACGGATTGATCAGCTGCGCGCGAAATTTGGAGATGCGGCGCTTCAGCCGGCGCTTCCTGTGGGACAACAGGCCAGCAAGAAAAAGGGTGATATGCACGGAGCGCGAACTGCCGAAAGCGGGTCGGCGAAACCAGGTCCGGCAAATAACGAAGCACCGTTGCCGACGTCGCAGGGCGATAATTCGCTTCCGCCACCAGCTTCGCTTGCTCCTGATACCACCACCGCACCTGACCCCCTACTGGCTCCGCCGGGTACCAGCACAAGCTCCGATACGTTGCCGACTTCTGAGGCATCGGCTTCTCCCGGAGCGTCCGCCTCACCGGCGCCTTGAAAGCCTTATTTGCCACCCTATTCTGCTTCGCCCTGGGTGGTTGCCTTGGCTATCACATTGGTCCAGTAAAGCCATATTATCTGCGCGATGTTCACACCATCGCAGTACCGACTTTTCAGAATCGCACGCTCGTTCCTCGGATCGAAGTGTTGGTTACCGATACTGTGATCAAGCAGTTACAACAAGATGGGACGTTCCAGATTACCAATGGGGATAAAGCGGATGCTACTCTGACAGGTGAAATATCCCGGATCACCCGAGCACCGGCGCGCTCGGTGCGTGGCAACGTCCTGGCCACGACCGAATTTAGCCTCGGGCTAGTGGTAAAGTACTCTCTGACTGGACGGGACGGCAAACAACTGGTACCGCCCAACGATGCGGTCGGAACGACCACCTTCTTTGTAAGCAGCGACGTGACTAGTGATGAGCGTCAGGCTTTGCCCCTTGCGACTGAGGACCTCGCCGGCCGACTAGTTACCCAAATAAGCGAGGGTTGGTGATGAGTAATGAAAGGTGAAGAAAAGCTTTGGACCATCCTCAACGACAAACTCGATACCCTGCGCGCTACAAACCGGTTGCCCCAGGCGATTCGCGTTGCCGAAACAGCGCTTGAAATCGCCAAGCGTGCCTTCAGCGGCACCGACCTTCCGCTGGCGACCAGCTTTGAGAAGCTAGGACAGCTTCTCGATCAAAAGGGTGATCGCTCGGCGGCCAAAGGATATTTGCTCAAGGCGCATGCAATTCTGGAAAAGGTAAACCCGCCAGACCAGCGTGCCATCTACCGCTCCGCGAGGCGGCTTGCATTTCTATGCGATAGTCTTGGCCAATCTGAAGAGGCCATTAATTTCTATCAGAAAGCAATCGCCGCCGGTGCCGAAATCGAAGATATCCATTATTCGGATCTCGGTACCATGTTAAACAATGTTGCTCTGATTTTGCGTAAGTCGGGACGACAAAAGGCGGCTGAACCGTGCTACCTGCGCGCATTGCACATTTACGAGAAACAACTCGGACCGGACCATGCCGATGTCGCGTCAGTGCTGAATAACCTCGCCGTGTTTTACACGAATGAACGCCGTTTCACTGAGGCAGAGAAAATACATCTTCGCGCCCTGGCCATTAGGGAGAATTTGAACCCGCCTCCGCTTGCCGACATTGCGCAATCAAAATGCAACCTGGCAGTCGTCTATCATTCGCGCGGCGATTATCCCAAAGCGGCGGAGCTTTATCAGGCTTCTCTCAAAATGTGGGAGCAGGTGAAGGATAAACCGTTGAAGGATTACGAGATTGTCGTATCCAATTATGCCGACCTTTTGCGCTCGCTTGGCCAGGTACGCAAAGCGCACCAATTGGAAGTTCGCGCACGGAAGAAACGTTCGGGCTAACCCCAAATATCCAGCCTTCGTCCTTTGCGTTGCCTCGGTTTGACCTTGCAGGCGGCTGGCACGCGCGCATTGTAAGGGCCCACTGGTTTTGCTCGCGTGGCGGAATTGGCAGACGCGTACGGCTCAGGACCGTATGGGGAAACCCGTGGAGGTTCGAGTCCTCTCGCGAGCAGTAATTGGGCGTCCCCCAACTGACCTTAGCTAGAACCGAAAACTATCGGCAAGCCGCGGATTCCGGTTCTGTTGATCGATTATTTGCGCCCCGCAGCTCTCCGTCGCGCCGCCCAGCGAGCCTTCATCAACTGCGACAGCCTTCTTCGGCCGGCAGGTGTGAGTCCACCTTTCTTCGCTGAAGGTGCTGCCTTTGTTCCTGCACCCTTTCTTCTTGCTGCCCAGCGGGCCTTCATTAGCTCGGAGAGCTTTCTCCGACCAGCAGGCGTAAGTGCGCCTTTTTTTCTGGCAGGGGCTGGTTTCGTCCTGCCTTTTAACCTCGCCCAACGGGCCCTAGCCGCGGCCGCAAGCTTCGCTCGGGTTGAAGCCGAAAAGTAACGCCCTGACTGTGTAGGGGCTGTTGTGGGTCTGGCAGGCGCACCTCCCAGGATTGAGGAAAGACGTCTTTCCAGATTATCAATTTGCCGGCGTATTGAAACTGCTTCTTCTAAAGCTTTAACAGATATATCCATGCTTGTGACATAGACGGGGTTTGCTGCATTCGCAATCCTTTTTTATAACAAACTTTATGCCTAACATTTCTGACATGCGGCCTTCACGCATTAGTTATATCCATGTGGTAAACAAGAAGTGGGTTATCATAGAATTGTGAGCTGACGTTTTATCCACCTTCAAATGACAAAATCTGGTACCGCAACAGAGCCCACCCGAGTTCGGCAAATGTTTGGCGCCATTGCCAGACGGTACGATCTGGCTAATCACACGCTTAGCTGCGGGATCGATTTTTATTGGCGAAAGCGTGCTGCCAACACGGTCGCAAGCTGGCAGCCGGGCAAAATTGTTGATCTTGCTACTGGCACAGGAGATTTGGCGCTTGCGCTGCAGAAGAAGCTGCCGGATACGGAAGTCACAGGTGTGGATTTCCTGCCTGAAATGCTGGAACTGGCGCAGAGAAAAGGGGTGCGCCAAACAATCCTTGCCGATGCCATGAAATTGCCATTCCCCGATGCTTCCTTTGATTGCGTTACCATCGCTTTCGGCTTGCGTAACATGGAGAATTGGAGAGGCGCGCTTGCCGAGATGTCGCGGGTGCTTAGGCGAGACGGCCATTTGTTAGTGCTCGAGTTCTCACTGCCGACAATATCGATTGTGCGTACCATCTATCGTTTGTATTTGCATCGCTGCCTGCCACTGTTGGGTTCTTTTTTGACTAGAAGGAAAAGCGCTTACGACTATCTCGGGGATTCGATAGAAGAGTTTCCCAGCGGCCGTGCAATGATCGATTTAATCGAAGCGAGCGGCTTTCGGCACGCGACGCTTCAGCCGTTGAGTTACGGCATCGCGACGATTTACACCGCACAGAGTCTCTGACGGCGAAAACTCGTTTACTGGATTACGGCGTAACGCTCGGTGTCGGACTTGGCATTGGCAATGTTTGCGCCACAAGAGGTAACATCAAGCTATTCAAATCCGAATTGCTAATCACAAACGTACCCTCGCGACCGTCTACATGAGCGCACCATGTTCCGTCATTGACCGGAGCGCCGATAGTCAACTTATGCGATGCCTTATTGTCGGGCGAAGTTGTGAATGCAAGAGTCAGCTGCGGCTTTTCGAAGCCATCTTGAGGCTTCGTTGCTCCGAGCCAACGCACTGCATGCAGGCTCGACAACGTGTTGAGTAGCGACCGCACATTTGTCCCATCGATCTCACCACTGCCTTTTAGCCAATGCCACTGGTTATTTTCGCCGCGTTCCAGCGACAGCTCTTTGTCCGTCGTTATGCTCAAACGATGAATTTCGTCAGGTTTAAACTTAAAGATCGATAACTCCTGCCATTGCAAAGGATCGGTTGAGATTTGGTCCAGCAAACCACGATGGACTGCCACGACAAACGGCTCATCTGTAAGTCGCGCATAAACATTGTCTCCGTCTTCCTTTCCAAAGGCAAGTGTAGCAAACGGCTGCTCACCCGCTTTGGTCTCTGCAGTGTTCTCCGACGCGAATGAGCTAAACGTTAATTGCAGATGCGGTTTGTCCAGGCCGTATTTTGGCAGATTTGAAGCGACGTCTTCCACGAACTTTGTCACCCGCTGGCTTTGCAACGTGTCAATTAAGCGGCGGACGGCCCCCGAATCCGCGGGCGCATTATTTCGACTGGCGATTGTCCAATTTCTATCCTTGCGCGCAAGAACAGTCTTACCTTTACCTGGAACGTCGATCGTGATCCGATCGAGAACGTTTGTGTCAATCCGAACCAAATGATAGTCGCGTAAATCGGCTGGCTTAATGTTGAGGACCACTTCAATCTTCTTGGGCAACGTGTAAACGGCCCCGCGAGGAGCAAACCGGACATATACCTGATCCTTTTCCTTCTCAGGCACGCTGCCGATTTGCAGCATTTGTCCTTTGTCCTGTTGGCCAAAGACTTTAATCGAGTCAGCGATCTCAACCTTTTGGTCTCTTTTCCCTTCCTGGCTAAATAACGTGATCGACCCGCGTGGCTCGGCCAGTCCGTAAGGTCGCAGGTCGCCGTGATCGTTGGCCACAAATTGTTGAATGCGCGCCGTTGTGACTTGCGCAATCAGGTCGCCGACTTTCTCGTCATCCGCCCGCGCGCGGAGTGGTTTCACGATGTCCCAATGATCGCCCTTCTTCTCCAACTCCATTTCACCAGCAGGCGTCTTTAACGCGATGCGGCGCACCTGCGCAGTGGTCAGATCAGTTAGTTTTCTGTCGCGGAATTCTTCCGCCTTTTTGTCGATGTCCTTCTTGACCGATTGTTTGGCGAGAAACGTTTCCTTGGAATTCTCAAAGCGGACATACATCCTGCCTTCCAACGCAGCGTCCTTTCCGAATAGGATTTCAGGTGGTCTGTCAGAGCCGATCAATTTTAGCTTAAGCTTTGGCCGGTTCAGGCCGTATTCATTCAGCTTGCTCTTATCGGCATCGATATCTTTCGCCGGAATCGTTCCGTCTTTCTGCCAGGTCTCCAAGTCCGACAACAAATTCTCGACCAAGGCACCATCTGCCTGATCCTTGAATGGCGTTTCGAGCCGCCATTTATTGTCGTGGCGCCGTATTTCGATCTTTTCATCGCCATTTTGAATGACCACACCATCGATCTTGTTTCGATCGAAATTCACCACGTTTTGCGCCTGCCGTCTCGCTTCCCCAGTGCTCGGCTGTTTCATCTCAAAGAACCTGAGGTAAGCGAACACAGCGAGCACAACGACAGCGAGGATTAGCGTAGTTCTCCAATTCATATCTTAGCGAGGGAACGTGGGAAGTCCTCGGTGCTGTCGGTAACGTGAGGCGAGGGCCGCGCTCGCCCGAAAATGCATGTTATGGCGACGCTCAAGTCCCATCGTATGTGCTACACGCGCCGTTGCCACCAAACCACCGTTCCAATCACTGCGGGGATCAACGGCATGAAAACGAGAACGATCCAGCGCAGACGAGCCAACTCGTCTCCATTCAGACTGAAGGTGAGAGGTTTTGAAACTTTTGGTGCGATACCAATTAGCTGTTCCCGGCTTAACAGCCAGTTCACACTGCCGGACATGAAATCGAGCCCCTGCTGATCTTGCGTGATTGCATTGTCTAGAACAAAAGTCGCATTGCTAACGACTACCAGGCGCGATGAGTTCAGCTGCACCCGCTCATCTGCGCTGCCCCCTTTTTCAATGGCTGCGCCTATTATTAGCGGCGTATTGCTGTTTTGCTTGGCGTCGGCCTGCAGTTTCGCTTGATCTTCCGTATTGTAATCAGCTTCGGCAAAATAGCCTTTCTCCGCCTGAATCAACGGCTCGACCCTGATGTTGGCTGCGCGGACGCGGTCGGGCTCAAGCGTAAGTGAAGAAGTGCCGCCCAGAAAGAGCGCCCGCACATCGGCCAGTCGTTTTGTGACCTGGCTATCGCCTAGGAAACGCGCCTGCACATCTCTTGTTAGTGCCAGCTCCTGGATCCCAGTTCGCAGAAAAACCATCAGCCTGTCGTCATTAACTTTCACACCCAGCCCGTTAATGAACCCATCTAACTTCGGCGTTTTCGCCGTTGGATCGAGGAGAAGCAAAATGCGCCCCTGTTTATCCCAGAAGTTGTGCAGCAATTTCATTTCGCGATCAGAAAAATCGTATTGCGGCCCAATAATCATGACAGTTTTCACTTCGTCCGGAATTGCATCGAGATCGAGAAGGTTCAGCTCTTTGAACTGGATGTTTTCATTCTCGATGAACGTTTTCAGAATCGAGATCGTGCTGCCTTCTAAAAGAGGCGGCTCCTTGTGGCCGAGGACATAGCCAAGAGTCTTCTTTTTGCCTTCGACAAGATCGATCATTGCGCTGGTGATGGCCTGTTCGCCTTTGAATGCGGCTACACGAGGGCCTTCGCCTAAGGCCATTCCGCTCTGATCGATGTCAGCCATCTCCGACGCCTTGACCGTTTTGTTGCGTCCTTCGTAATCGACTACCAAAAGAGGCTCGTCAGTAACGACCTTGTATCTGTCGAACAACTCCTTTGCCCGGGAAAGATTGCGCTCGGGATCAATGTGCTCAATATCGATCTTTCCTTTACCGGCATACTGATACTCCGTCAGCAAATTCTGAACATCCGTGGTAATCGGCGTTGTAGGCGGAAAGAAAACCGTGATGCGCATCTTGCTCTTGAGTGTATCGAGGAAACGTTTCGTTTTATCTGAGAGCGCATATTTTTGGTCGCGGGAAAAATCCCAGCGCGCGTAGTGTTTGAAGGCGATCGAATTCACCATCGCAACCAGAAACAAGACGAGCACGATTTGCGCGAGAACATTGAAACCGATTCGAACCCGACGAATTTTTTTTCGGGAACGTGTTCGGCGCGGGTTTGGCTCCTCAGCCATCGCTCAAAGCCTCCATTTGCGGGTTTGGAATGCTTGGTGCGTAAGCACCAGCATCACGATGGTCATGCTCACGTAGAGAACGATTGGCCGTGTATCAATCACGCCACGCGAGAACGTCCCCATATGTTCGATCGCAGAGAAGTACCCCAGCAGGTCCCGCGTTTCGGAGCTCACATCGAGAAGAATGAACTGAACCAGACCGAGGAAAAACAACAGCGTAATTGCGCAAAAAGAGATGACCGCCGCGATGATCTGGTTCCGGGTCAGAACGGATGTTAGACAACCAATCGAGAGATAAAACATTCCGAGTAATAAGAGCATCAGATAAGACCCGGCGTATGCTCCGGCAGAATGCGCAGCCGGCTCGTTCGTGATCTTAAAGAAGATGGCAAAGTAAAGCAGCGTCGGGATCCAGAGAACCACGTAGAAGACCAGCGCGCCGAAAAATTTCGCAAGTACTACCTGCCAATCACGTACAGGGACAGTTGTCAGTGGCTCAATCGTGCCGAGCTTAAATTCTTCAGCAAACAGACGCATCGTGATGAGCGGAAAAATCAGAACAAAGGCAAACCAGAAGAAGACCGAGTTAAAAAATGCCTCCTGCACCGTGTACTGCACCTGGCGCTGGTTCATAAAGGAGACCTGGAAATAGAAGTCGATCCCGCTGACTATGAGGAAAAAGATGAGCACGATGTAGGCGATCGGGGAGTGGAAATAGCCGCGTACTTCGCGCGAAAGGAGAGCGTAAAATTTCCTCATAAAGCAAACATTACGTGTTAAGCACAGGCCGTTTCGCCAAGCATAATTACACCGCGTCTGAGTGCGTGATTTCCACGAACACATCCTCAAGCGTCGCTCGACGCTGAGTCAGCTCGCGCACGGCCCAGTGGCGCTCTGTGGCTAGGCGGAAAACCTCTTCGCGCACATCGACGCCTGATTCGACCCGCAGGGAAAATCTCTTCCAGTCGTCCTCCCCATCGGTGATCACTTCCCGCACACCTGAAATCTTCTTTAGCTCGTCCGCTCCGTTATCTGTTCCCACTTTTGCTTCGAGAACAACACCGCCGGCTTGCCTGATTTTTCCCAGTAAATTTTCCGGAGTATCGCATGCCTCGATTCGGCCTTTGTCAATGATGATCACGCGGCTGCATGTCATCTCCACCTCCGGCAGGATGTGCGTCGAAAGCAAAATAGTATGCTGCTCGCCCAAATTCTTGATTAGCTCGCGCACCTGCCGGATTTGGTTTGGATCGAGACCGATTGTCGGCTCATCCAGAATTAGCAGGTCCGGTTCAGCGAGCAGCGCGTCCGCGAGTCCCACCCTCTGCCGATATCCCTTGGACAGGGCCCCGATCAGCTTGTTCTCTACGCTCTTGAGACCACAAAGTTCTTTTACGTCGCCAACACGTTCGGTGATGCGACGATGTTGGACACCCTTAAGGGCCGCGCGATAACGCAGGTATTCTGTTACGCGCATGTCGCTGTAGAGCGGCACGTTTTCCGGCATGTAGCCGAGATGCGCTCGCGCCTGGAGCGATTGTTCAAAAACATCGAATCCCGCGATCGTGGCGCGGCCGGAGGTTGGCGGCATGAAACTGGCCAAAATTCGCATCGTGGTGGTTTTGCCCGCACCGTTGGGTCCTAGAAATCCCATGATTTCGCCCCGGCTAACCTCGAAATTCAAATCCCGGATGGCCGGCTGGCCAGCGTAGCGTTTAGTCAGATTTTCGACCTTAATCATTTTGCAATATTTCCATGAGACAACCAAACCCCGATTGCGTTGCCGATTTTTTTAACGCGCCGTCATGCTCAAGGTGGCGAGCTGCCGGCTTTGCCGGCCGGTACGAATTGCGCCAACCGTGAATTCGAGTTTCGTGCCGCTCTGCACACTTCGAAACAATTCCTCGACTTGTCTGACGGAGTTCGTTTCGGAGTTGCCCGCCCGATAAATCACCAGGCCGCGCTCAAGCCCTGCTTCGTCGGCAGGGCTATCCGGTTCGACTGCGGTAATCAAAACGCCACGTCCTCGGATGTAACCGAGCGCATCGCTTAGTTCCTGATTCAAATCCTGTAGCTGCAGTCCAAATAGCTTTTCCGCATTCGACACGGAGGTATCGGCGGTGACCGCAGGCTGGTTCTTTGGTGTGGCCTGTTTTTGCGCGACTTTCTTGAATCGATTTACGCTATCGCGCACTACGTCCGCCGGAATTGCGAAACCCATTCCCTGAGTGGGCACGCCTTGCGGCGTGAAAGCCATTTTCGCCGAGCTGATACCAACCAGCCGACCGGATAGATCGATTACCGGTCCGCCGCTGTTACCCGGATTAATTGCCGCGTCAGTCTGTACCAGTCCCTTATACTCCGTATCGTCCACGGTGATGTCGCGTTTGACCGCGCTAAGAACTCCCCGGCTGATCGAACTACCGTATCCAACCGCATTGCCTACCACGATTACCGTCTGGCCCAGCAGGTTCGGCGAAATATTATCAAGGTTAATAAAAGGAAATGCAGTCTCGGCGTCGATCTTGATGAATGCCAGATCGGTCTGATCATCGCCGGTAATGTAGTGCGCATTGTAGGTCTTGCCGTCATTTGTCGTCACGTGAATCTTCAAATCTGCGGCGCGCTCAACCACGTGCTGGTTGGTAACGATGTAGCCGGCCGGATCGATAATGAAACCGGAGCCGAGACTTTGCAAAGTCTGGCGAATTTCGCGCGGCCGAACGCGATTATAGCCGAAGAATTGCGCGTAAAAATCCTCGAACGGATCGCGCACCGTGCGCCTCACTACGCGCTCGGTATTAATATTTACCACCGCCGGCAAGACCTTCGCCACCGCCAGAACGGCTGGTTCCGAAGCCGGATCGGCCTGGCCAAAACAAACTCCTGCTTGCGCCAGAATCAGTAGCGCAACAAACAGCTTTTGGTGTCGCTTTGTCTTCATCCTCAGATCGCTTCCAACCATTCTACGGTCTCTGTTGGAACCTTGCGCAGCAAGTAACGAGGCTCCCTCTGCACTGTCAACTTGCCGCACCGCGTAATCGTCGGAGATTAATTTCGCTATGCGCACTTCAATTAGTGCTCGCGCAAATTTAGAACTGATCGAAGAGAATTATCGCCGCTGGCAGCGGAATCCTGAGTCGGTCGATTCTGGATGGTCAGCCTTTTTCGAAGGGTTCGAGCTCGGAAATCTACCGCAGCGCGACGGAGCGGCGGCTGCCGCAGCTCGCGAAGCGGCGTTACAGACGCGCGTTGATGGTCTTATTTACGCGTATTGTTCGCTTGGTCATACCATTGCGCGGGTCGATCCCCTGGCAGAGACGCCGCCGCAAAATCCATTGCTGAGTCTTCGCGAGTTCGGCTTCAGCGAGTCGGACCTGGATCTTCGCGTTTCATCAAAATTCTTCCTCGACAATCGGCCGATGACATTGGGCGAGATGGTTTCCGGCCTGGAGAGAATTTATGGCGACTCCATCGGTTCCGAATTCATGCACATCCAGGACCCGCGAGTGCGGGACTGGATCCGCAAAAGATTAGAGACGCGACCACACAAGCATTCGACTCCGGCAGCAGTGCAGGTGGCGCTGTTGCGGGCGCTGCTTGAAGCGGAATCCTTCGAGATTTTCCTGCATACGCGTTACGTGGGGCAGAAAAGGTTCTCACTTCAGGGTTCGGAATCGCTCATGGTGATTCTCGACACGATCCTGCACAAATGTCCGGAAGGCGGCGTCGAGGAGATTTGCATGGGCATGGCGCATCGCGGCCGACTCAATGTTCTTGCAAATTTTCTGCGCAAATCGCTCAAGGTCATCTTTACCGAGTTTAGCGAAAATTATGTTCCCGAGCTGGTCGCCGGCGACGGCGATGTGAAATATCACCTCGGTTATCACTCGGTACGCAGGCTTGCCTCGGGTGCGGAGGTCGAGATCCGGCTTTCATCGAATCCGAGCCACCTGGAAGCTGTCGATCCAGTAGTCGAAGGACAAGCGCGCGCCAGACAACGAATTCGCGGGGACACCGAGCATAGGCGCAAAGTCTTGCCGCTGTTGGTGCACGGCGACGCTGCTTTCATCGCGCAGGGGATCGTGGCTGAGACACTCAACTTGTCGCAGTTGCACGGGTACAGCACCGGCGGAACCATCCACATCGTTGTGAACAATCAGATCGGATTCACCACACTTCCCAAGGATGCGCGATCATCAACGTACTCCACCGATATCGCAAAGATGATCGAGGCACCGATTTTTCATGTGAACGGCGATGATCCGCTGGCCGTTAAGTTTGTTAGCGACATGGCGTTCGATTTTCACCAGCGATTCGGGCGCGACGCGGTAATCGACCTGTATTGCTATCGTCGCTATGGCCACAACGAAGGCGACGAGCCCTCATTTACCCAGCCTGATCTTTACGCAAAAATCGAGAAGCGCCCATCAGTCACGCAGCTTTACAAGCGCGAGTTGCTGGAAGCGGGAACACTAAGCGAAGACGATGCTGCCTCGCTGGAAACCGAGTTCGGTTTGCGGCTCGAAATGACGCGAGATGAAGTTGACGCCATCGAAAAAAGGAAGGCTAGCGAGAAAGCGAAGTTCAGAGAATCGACTGCGATTTTCCAACCCGAATACAGTAGCGAATCTGAGCCGACTGCAATCAGCGAGAAAACGCTTAAGACCATTGTCGATGGTCTCACCCGCGTTCCGGAAGGCTTCGAAATCCAGCCGAAGATCAAGCGCATCGTGCTTGATCATCAGCGCAAAGTTTTCGAGGAGGGCGGTCCCTATGAGTGGCATTATGCCGAAGCGCTCGCGTTTGGATCGCTGCTTCTGGAGGGAATTCCAATTCGATTGTCAGGCCAGGATAGCTCACGCGGCACTTTTAGCACGCGGCACTCTGTGCTTTACGACGCAAAGACGGGGAAACCATACGTGCCGCTCATGCATCTCGCCGAGAAACAAGCGCGCATTTGCATTTACAACAGCCCGCTTTCAGAGGCTGCGGTGCTCGGATTCGATTATGGGTACTCGCTCGATTATCCGAAGATGCTTTGCTTGTGGGAAGCGCAATTCGGTGATTTCTCCAATGGAGCGCAGACCATTATCGATCAATTCATCGTCTCAGCGGAATCGAAATGGCAGCGGCCGAGTGGGATTGTGTTGCTGCTTCCGCATGGCTATGAAGGTCAGGGCCCCGAACATTCCAGCGCGCGACTCGAGCGTTTTCTGCAAGCCTGCGCCGAGGACAACATGCAGGTCTGCAATCTGACCACCGCCGCGCAGTATTTTCATGTGTTGCGGCGCCAGATGAAGCGCGACTTCATCAAGCCCCTGATCATCATGACCCCGAAAAGTCTGTTGCGTGCCAGCTTTGCGTCCTCGCCTGCTGAAGAATTCATCCATGGCCGTTTCGAAGAAGTCCTCGGTTCGCCTGAAGCGAGTCTCGCCGACGGAGTAAAGAGGATCATCTTTTGCTCCGGCAAAGTTTATTATGATCTGCTCAATTACCGGACCCAGCGCAAAATCGACGACGCTGCGATCATTCGCATAGAACAGCTTTATCCGCTGGCGGAAAAGAAACTGCGCGAAATGCTCAAGCCATTTTCAAAGAACGCGAAGCTCGTCTGGTGCCAGGAAGAACCGGAAAACATGGGGGCGTGGACTTTCATCGAGCCACGCTTGCGCATGATTTTTTGCAGCGAAATTGCCTACGCAGGCCGCGAAGCTAGTGCCAGCCCCGCCGTCGGCGCGCTGGCTCGACATAAGCGCGAACAAGCCCGCTTGGTGGCTGACGCGTTTGCGGTTTGAGACGCCGTATTCGCCTCATTTGTCGCATTCGTCCCATGGCAGATACGGTCCATATCTGTTGACGAAACGCATCTCGACCGCGACGCTCGATTAGCTTACGTAATTCTCACCTATGGCGATTGAAGTTAAAATTCCCTCGGTAGGTGAATCGATCACCAGCGGTGTTGTCTCTGCCTGGCACAAGAAATCCGGCGAGTTCGTAAACGAAGGCGAAGCCCTCTTCACGCTGGAGACTGACAAGGTTTCTACCGAAATCGTCGCTGAAAAAGCCGGCATACTCGAAACGAAAGTGCTCGAGGGCCAGGAGGTGAAGATTGGCGAGGTAGTCGCCATAATCGACGAATCAAAACGACCAACGGAGGAAAAGAAAGCTCCCGAAGCAAAGAAAACTGAGAAGCCTGCGGAAAAAAAGAAGGAACCTGAGGAGAAAAAGGAAGCTAAAGCGGAGAAGAAGCCTGTGGAAGAGAAGGAAGCTGTAGCCGCGGGCGTTGACCGCGGCGGGCCGGCTCTCTCGCCGGCAGTCCGCCGGATTATCGAAGAGGAAAAGCTCGAGCCCGGGAAAATTCGCGGCACAGGCGAAGGAGGTCGCCTAACGAAAGGAGATGTGCTGGCTGCGGCACAACAGCGCGGCAAAGCTGACTTGTCCGCCGTAGCCTCGGCGAAGGCGGAAGAAAAGGTTGAAGCTCGCGAAGTTGAACCATCGGGTGACGGGCGGTTTGTCCGCAAAAAGATGTCGCCGCTGCGCCGCAAGATCGCGCAGCAGCTTGTGATGGCGCAGCACACGGCGGCCATCCTCACGACTTTCAACGAATGCGACATGAGCGCCGTCCAAGAGTTGCGCCGGAACAAACAGGATAAGTTCACGAAAAAGAACGGAGTCAAACTGGGTTTAATGTCGTTCTTTGTTAAGGCATGTGTGGAAGCGCTTAAAGCCGTGCCGGTGGTCAATGGCCGCATTGAGGATGAGGATTTTGTCCAAAACAATTTCTACGACATCGGCGTAGCCGTTGGCACTGAGCGGGGACTCGTGGTTCCGGTCGTGCGGGATGCGGACAAAAAAAGTTTCGCGGGCTTGGAGCGCAATATCGCCGATTACGCCGGCAGAGCGCGCGACGGGAAACTAAAAATCGAAGATTTACAGGGCGGCACGTTCACCATCACAAATGGCGGAGTGTACGGATCGCTTTTCGCCACGCCGATTTTGAATCCGCCACAAAGCGGAATCCTCGGCATGCACAAAATCATGCCGCGACCCGTCGCCGTGGACGGGAAGGTGGAAGTTCGGCCGATGATGTATCTGGCACTCAGTTACGATCACAGGGCAATCGACGGAAAGGAAGCCGTGACCTTTCTGATCAAAGTGAAGGAGTGCATCGAGGATCCGAAAAAGTTGCCGCTGGATTTTTAACTTTTCAGCCCTGTCATGTTGAGCGCAGCGAAACATCTCTGGCTATTTCTGCTCGGATGCGCAATCACGATTACTGGGTATACATCCTCACCAATAAACGTTGCACCACGTTGTACATCGGGATCACGAACAATATCGCGCGCCGATTAGGCCAGCATAGATGCGGCGAGGTAGAGGGCTTCACGAAACGCTATCATTTGAACCGGCTCGTTTGGCTTGAGCGCTTTCGCAACGTGAACGACGCTATCGCGTGCGAGAAGAAACTGAAAGGCTGGCGGCGCAGGAAAATTGCACTTATCGAACAAATGAACCCACGATGGTTCGATCTTAGTGACGACTGGAAACAGCAGCCAAAGTTCCATGATCGTCCTTGGGAGACAGAAGAAATGATCAGAGATTCTTCACTGCGCTCAGAATGACACCAAACGCCGTGCTGCTTGTGATGTTGAGCGGAGCGAAACATCTCTGATCGCTGTTTTAGCTCACAATGACATATGGAAAAATTTGATGTTGTTATCATTGGTTCGGGACCTGGCGGTTATATTGCTGCGATCCGCTCGGGGCAGCTCGGTCTTAAAACTGCGCTGGTCGAAAAGGATAAGGAGCTTGGTGGCACTTGCCTCAACGTGGGTTGTATCCCGAGCAAAGCGCTCCTGACTTCGAGCGATCATTTCATGTTCGTTAAAAAGGAAGCAGCCAAGCACGGCATCGTGATCGACGGTGCCCGTGTCGATCTGGCGAAGATGCAACAGCGCAAGGACAAGGTTGTGAAGACATTTAACGGCGGGGTGCGCTCGTTGATGAAGACGAACAAGGTCACCGTCTTCGAAGGCACGGCCACGATTACCGCGCCTGGAAAGGTTTCCATTAAACCGTTCAACGCCGGAACGCAGGATATCGAGACAAAAAATATCGTTATCGCCACAGGCAGCGCGCCGGTGGAATTGCCATTTGCGAAATTTGACGGGAAAACAATCGTCAGCAGCACCGAAGCGCTTACGTTTGCCGAGGCTCCAAAGAAGCTGATCGTGATCGGCGCGGGTGCGGTCGGCCTGGAATTGGGTTCTGTTTGGAACCGGCTCGGTTCGGAAGTGACAATATTGGAATTTCTGCCCCGTATCGCACTCGGTTTCGATCTTGAGCTCTCGAACCTGCTTCAGCGTTTGCTTACCGCTCAGGGCATGACGTTTCACCTTGAAACAAAGGTAAGCGCCGTAAAGATCGACAACGGGCGCGCCACTGTAACCGCGACCAAAGACAAGGAAGAACTGAAATTCGAAGCCGACACGGTGCTTGTATCAGTCGGACGTCGCCCGTTCTCAGATGGTTTGGGCGCGCAAAAAGTTGGCGTGGAGTTTGACGAAACGAAGCGCATCAAGGTAGACGAATATTTCCGCACGAACGTCGAAGGCATTTACGCCATTGGCGATGTGATTGCGGGTCCGATGCTGGCGCACAAGGCCGAAGACGAAGGGATCGCCTGCGTGGAAATCATTGCGGGCAAAGCCGGCCACGTGAATTATGACGCGATTGCCGGCATCATTTACACAAATCCTGAGCTGGCTGGCGTTGGTCTTACCGAAGATCAAGCGAAGGAAAAAGGGATCGATGTGCGTATCGGCAAGTTTCCATTCCGTGCTAACAGCCGCGCACTTTGTAGTGATGACGTGGAAGGAATGGTGAAGTTCGTTGCCGACGCAAAGACCGATCGCATTCTCGGCGCACACATTCTGCACCACGCCGCTTCGGAGTTGATTGCCGAAGCGGTCTCGGTAATCGAATTTGGCGGCAGCTCCGAAGATATCGGCCGCACCACCCATTCGCATCCCACCTTGAGCGAAGCAGTCCGAGAAGCTGCGCTGAATGTGGAGAAGCGCGCTCTGCACATTATAAACCGCTGATCGCAGGACTCGTGCCACTGCTGTAGGGCGTCGTTTGGCTTTATCTTGAATTCCTCGCCTCACGGCGCTGAATCACGAACAGTGTCACCAATGCCGAGACGGCGCAAACAATCGCGCCAAACGCGAGCGCGAACGGTGTGCCCAGCCAATGCGCGACCGCTCCGGCTTCGACGCTGCCCAGTGGAATCATTGCACCGAACACAAGCGACCACACCCCCATGACGCGCCCACGCATTTCATCCGGCACGATCGTTTGAAGCACGGTGTTGGATGTGGAGAAAAACAGGAGCATCCCAAATCCGGCGACGAGGAGAAATCCGAGTGCGACGTAAAAATTTCTGCTCGCGGAAAGAGCGAATAACGCAATCGAAAATAACCAGATGCCCCCGAGAGCCAGTCTTCGCGGTGTAAACAGATGTCCGTAAGTGGCTACAACGAGCGCCCCGATGAAGGCACCGGTCCCACTCGCCGACATCAAGATACCGTAGCCGTTCGCACCGCGACCGAGCACGTCGCGCGCGAAAGCTGGCATCAGCACACCGTATGACCACCCGAAGACTCCCACTGCAAGGAAGAGCAGCAGGATCGTCCGCACTCGCTGATGTCTCAGTGAATAGACGATGCCGTTCCAGGCGTGTTCGCTGGCAGAGACGACGTGTGCCGGCCGCTGAAACTGTGGTAAGCGCATCATCAGCAATCCGGCAATCACCGCAACAAACGTGAGACCGTTTATGAAAAAACACATCGCGACGCCAACCCAACCAATCAGTAAACCCGCAACCGATGGACCGACCACACGCGCGCCGTTCACGATCGAGCTGTTAAGCGAGATTGCGTTTAGCAAGTCTTCACGGCTTGTCATTTCGACTGTGAACGCCTGGCGCGCTGGCATATCGAACCCCATGGCGACGCCATTCAATGCAGCGATAACGATAATGAACGATGGCGTGGCGAAACCCGCCCAAACACCGGCTGCAAGAAAGAACGCGCAAACCATTTGCGCCGTCTGGGTCGCGAGGAGGATCGAGCGTTTTGGATGACGATCGGCGAGCGAGCCACCCCAGATCGAGGACAACATCATCGGAGCGGATCCCATGGCGGCGACGATCCCCAGCAGCAGCTTTGAATTCGTAATTTGATAGACGAACCAACTCATCGCGGTTTGCTGCATCCACGTGCCAATCAGCGAGACGAGTTGCCCCCAAAAAAAGAGTCGATAATTGCGATGCCGTAGTGCGCGGAACGTATGCCGCCAGGTCACGCTACCAACGGGCACGCGACGTAGCCGCCCGCTGACGTCTTCCGGTACGCGCGCGGTTTCCGTAGTTCTTGTCGGCATAAGAAAAGAGACCACGGCTCTTCAGGCTTCGCACGAGGTGCTTTTGGAGCACGCCGGTAGTGCCAAGCAGACAGCATGTCATAACTGACGCTGTCATGTTGAGCGAAGCGAAACATCTCTGGCTATTGTCTTTCGTGTTGCCGGAGAAATGACCAGAGATTCTTCGCTTCGCTCAGAATGACATTCTATGATGCTTTGAAGTGGAAAGCACCGCTGCCATCCTGTTACGGAAACGAAAATTCAGCGACACAAGCCTGATCATTTCGTGGTGCACGGAGTCGTTCGGTTGTATCCAAACGATCGCCAAAGGCGCGCGCCGCCCTAAAAGTCCGTTTGCGGGAAAGCTGGATTTATTTTTTGAAGCTGAAATTTCCATCGCTCGAAGCAGGAAGTCGGATTTGCACACACTTACTGAAGTGGTGCTGAAAAATCCATTTGCCGGGATTCGCCGCAATTATCTGCGCACGCAGACCGCGGCGTATTTTGTCGAGCTAATTGAGATCTGCACAGAGCGAGATCACCGGGAACCGGAATTGTTTATTCTGTTGCGCAGGGCTTTCGGTTACCTCGATACAAACGATCCGACGCCCCGCGCGGTCTCGCATTTCGAGACAGAGCTGGCGCGCATCGCCGGCGTGCACGACGAGAAAAAGCTGAAAGCCGATCCGGCCTTTGCCCTGGGAAATTTATTCGGACGATTGCCGCTCTCTCGTACGCCGCTCTTGAAAACACTAGCGACGGAGGCGAAAAACCGGGACAGTTCTAAATGAGACTACGCAATCTTATCGCTGCGGTCGTACTCACTGGCTTGAGCCCCGCCGTATCGGCGAACGAGACATACAGGTTCGATCCGTCAGGGTCGACGATCGGTTTCAGTGTGCATCAATTTCTGGGGACCACGCACGGAAAATTCATAAAGTTCAATGGTAAGATCGACGTCAATCGCGAGCATCCGGAGAATTCCTCGGTGATGGCGCAGATTGACGTGCGCAGCATCGATACGCGGATCAAAAAGCGAGACGATCATCTGCGCAGCGCGGAATTTTTTAATGTCGACAAATATCCTCAGATCACATTCAAGAGCCGAAGCGTAAAACAGACCGGCCCGCAAAGCGGCGACATTCTTGGCGACCTCACCATCCACGGCGTGACCAAGCCGATCACACTTCATGTGAAATTACTTACACCGCTCAACGACACCAGCCGGACGCGTTGGGGTATAACGGTCGATCCAATCACGCGGCGCGATTTCAACCTGATGTTTGCCCCGGCGACCGAGACAGTCTCTGGCATCAGCCAAACGGTTGCGATCAACATCGAAATCGAGGCGAAGCGCGCAGAGTAATGTGGCGTCATCGCGGCCGCGCCGCTTAACATTGTCATTGAGCGAAGCGAAGAATCTCTGATTATTTCCATTCCAATTACGGCGAGAGCATGAACAGAGATGTTTCGCGTCGCTCAACATGACAAGATAACGCCAATGGAAATCTTTGCCCTTGGAGATTCCGCGTTGATCGTGCGCGTGCGCGAGGGATTTGGGGACGCGCCTGGAGAAGCTCTAGACGAAGTCCTGCGTACATTTGAGCGGCTTCAAAGCGCTGCCATTCCGGGAGTCATCGAACTCGCGCCGGCTTACACAAGCGTCGCAGTTTTCTTCGACCCGATTACTGTCGCGAAAGCGGCTGAAACATCGAAAGATCTATTCGATTGGTTGGCGACGCGCATTCGCGCTGCCTTAGCCGGGGCCGCCGCCGGGAGAATCACGCGGTCACGATCGCAAACCGTCGAAATCCCAGTCTGCTATGATCCCGAGTTCGCACTCGACATCGATGATGTTGCGCGACGCGCGAATATCTTGCCAAGCGAAGTCATCCGTCTTCACAGCGCGGCTGAGTATCGCGTCGCCTGCATAGGATTTGTTCCCGGATTTCCATTTCTGGCTGGTCTTCCGAAGAAGCTGGCCACGCCGCGCCGGGAGGTTCCGCGGAAAGAAATTCCGCCCGGTTCCGTCGGGATCGGCGGCGCACAAACCGGAATATATCCTCTGCGCTCCCCCGGCGGTTGGAATCTCATCGGGCGCACGCCCTTAAAACTTTTTGACCCAACAAAAGATCCGCCTGCCCTTTTGCGCGCGGGCGATTGCGTGCGTTTTCGCGCGATCACGCGGGGAGAGTTTGAAGCCTCGATTTATGAAGCGTTGTCATCCCGGGCGAAGCGGGGGACTTCACATTCGAAGTAGCGGATGTGAGGGTAAATCGGTGTGATCGATGCAGTCGTATGAGGTTATTCAGTTCGTTCAGGATGACAATGCGATGAAGGTGATTGTTGAGCGCGCGGGATTTCTGAGCTCCGTGCAGGATCTGGGCCGAATCGGGTTCCGCCAGTTTGGCGTTTCGACCAGCGGCGCGCTAGACCCGTTTGCGTTGCGCGTGGCCAATCTACTCGTCAGTAACGATGCTGCGGCGGCCGGACTCGAAATTACGCTCGGCGGTTTGCGATTGCATTTTGAGGATGAACGAATCGTCGCCTGGTGCGGTGGCGAATTCGACGTGCGTGTTGGAGCGAAATCCTTGCCCGCGGGTCACGCGGCGCGGGTGCATGCTGGCGAAGAAGTGAAAATCGGGCGGTCTCAAATTGGTTGCCGATGCTGGCTGGCGATCGCGGGCGGAGTCGATGTGGCCGTTGTTCTCGAGAGTTGCTCTACAGATTTACGCGCACAGTTCGGCGGATTTGAGGGCCGCACATTGCGCCACGGCGATCAACTTCCATTGGGAAAATTTCGACAGTCGCCCGCCTTCGCTAAAGCTACGGCGGGCAAGCAGACCGCCGGCACAGAAAGAATTTCCACGTGGACGGCACCGCACGATTGGGCGAGTCCGGCCAAGCGCGATCCGATGTTGCGTTTCATCCCCGGAATCGATTGGAGCCGTTTCAACGCTTCGTCGATTCAACGCCTAACGAGTGACGCTTTCGCTATCTCGTCGGATTCCGATCGCATGGGCGTGCGCCTTGAGGGTCCAGAACTGAAGCGGGTCGATGAGAGTGATCTTATCTCCGAAGCAGTGGCACCGGGCACGATCCAGGTCCCGCCGAGCGGAAAGCCAATTTTACTTTTGGGAGATTGCCAAACCATTGGCGGATATCCGAAAATAGCGCACGTGATCACTGTTGATCTTGGCGTTGCGGCACAACTTCGTGCTGGCGATCACGCTCGCTTCTCGGAAATCTCGCTGGCCGATGCGCATCGGCTCTTGCTTGAACGCGAACGCGAGTTCCAGCGTTTCCGCGTCGGTATCAGTCTCCAAAGCTCGTGAAACTATCTATCGATCTAAACGCCGATCTCGGCGAAGGCGCAGGCCATGATGATGAACTGTTCGAGTTCATCAGCTCAGCGAATATCGCGACCGGATTTCATGCCGGCGATTCGGATACCATGCATGCTGCAGTTTCGTCGGCGAAGGAGCACGGAGTTGCTGTGGGAGCACATCCGAGTTTTTTCGATCGCGAAAATTTCGGGCGCAAGGAACTGAAGGTAAGCAATCAAGAAGTGTTCGACGCTGTGGCGTACCAGCTGGGAATTTTTCAAGCGATCGCCTCCGCTCTGGACGTGCAACCGCACCACGTCAAACCGCACGGCGCTCTCTATAACATGGCGGTGCGCGACGAAAACCTCGCCGATGCGATTGCTCGAGCCATCAAATCGGTCGATCCGAAGTTAATTCTGTTCGCGCCTGACAAAAGCGAGCTTGCCCGTGCAGGTGAGGCGCATGGACTGCAAATCGCGCGCGAAATTTTCGCCGATCGTAATTACCTGAATGACGGCTGGCTGGTTCCACGCACGCGGCCGGATGCGTTGCTTGGTGATCCAAAAGAAGCTGCCGAACGAGTGCTGCGAATGTTGCGCGAAGGCAAAGTGCGCTCCGTTGAAGGCCGCGACGTCGATGTGCGCGGAGAAACAATTTGCGTTCATGGCGATACGCCCGGCGCGGTTGAGTTCGCGCGTGAATTGCGATCACAGCTCGAACGCGAAGGCGTAAGAATCAGCGCGCCGTAGAGTTCGTCGTTGTGAGCAATAAGATCGAGAGTCAGCAGGAATCGGGTCTCGTTCGCGCTCTCGGGCCGATCGACGCCACCATGATCGTGATAGGCTCAATGATCGGCTCGGGTATCTTTATCACGTCGGCCGAATCATCGCGGCTGAGCGGCGCGCCAGGTTGGTTGCTTCTCGCATGGGCAGTCGCGGGTCTGCTAACGATTACAGGGGCCCTTTGTTGCTCGGAACTCGCAACCATGATGCCGCGCGCAGGCGGAGTTTACGTTTTCTTGCGCGAAGCGTACGGAAAGTCCATCGGGTTTTTGTACGGCTGGACTTTGTTTCTGGTGATTCAAACCGGGACCATCGCCGCGGTAGCGATTGCGTTTGCAAAATTTCTCGGCGTTTTTGTCGAGGCGGTTTCGCCGGAAAATTATTTGATGGCGCCGATTTCGTTAGGCGGCTACGCAATTAGCTTGTCGACGGAACAGCTGGTCGCGATTGGCTTGATCGCCTTGCTGACGTGGAGCAACACGCGGGGGCTTGAAGTCGGGAAAATTGTTCAGAATACGTTCACGTTCGCAAAGACAGCCGCGCTCACCGCTGTGGTCGTGATCGGTTTGTCGTTAGGCTGGAATGCCAAGTCTGCTGCGCTAACATCGGCCTGGTGGGACTCGTGGGCAAACGGCTGGAGCCCGCAGGTGGCCCAGCCTGGCTTCACGGTTGCCGGCGGACTCGCTCTCATACTGTTGTTTGGAAAATCGATGGTCGGGCCGCTCTTCGCGCAGACCGCCTGGACAAATGTCACGTTTATCGGCAGCGAAGTACGCGACCCGGACAAAAATCTGGTGCGCGCGCTGGTGGTTGGCTGCGGCATCGTGGTCATTCTCTATTTGCTGGCCAATCTTGCCTACATCGCTGTGTTGCCGTTTTCGGAAATCGAGCACGCGCCGCAAAATCGAGTCGCTGTGGCAATGATGAACTCAGTCTTCGGTCGTCCCGGTGCGATGTGCATGGCAGCAGCGATCATGATTTCTACCTTCGGTTGCAACAACGGCCTGATCCTCTCGGGAGCTCGCGTTTACTATGCAATGGCGCGCGACCGTCTGTTCTTCGAAAAAGTCGGGACCACCAATCGCTTTCATGTGCCAGCGGCAGCGCTGGTGGCGCAGGGACTTTGGACGGCTCTCCTAACGCTGCCACGCACGGTGACAGTCGACGCCACGACTCACAAGGTGGCTTATGGAAACGTTTACAATCAACTGCTCGAATACATCGTCTCGGCAGATTTGCTCTTTTATCTTCTGATGGTTGTTGCCTTGGTGATTTTGCGGCGCGCTAAACCCGATGCAGATCGTCCCTACCGCACGTGGGGTTATCCGATCGTGCCGATTATCTCGATCTTCCTCGCCGGACTGTTGATCATCGATCTGGGCCTTCTCGCGCCAGCAACCTCGGGAATCGGGATCCTCATTGTCTTGACTGGTGTGCCCGCGTACTTCTTTTGGCGGAAGTTCGCTGCGGCGGGAATAAATCCATTTCGCAACTGAGACGCGAAATCTTTTTGTATGCCTGCAAAATCTAAAAAACAACAAATGGCTGCTGGTGCTGCGCTCGCAGCCAAGCGCGGTCAACGCTCCAAGTCCTCGCTCAAAGGTGCTTCGCGGGGGATGTACAAATCGATGAGCAAAGCGGAGCTGCGCAGAATGGCCAAAACCAAGCGCAAAGGAAAGCCAACAAAGAAAAAGCGGCGTTAAAGGTTTACCGAAGCTTTGATAAGGCGCTCATTGCTTTTGCATTATCGCCATCACCTCTTTCAACGGCTCCGCGCTGACCTTGCTCGTCCCGGCAAAGGGATGGTCAAGGACATAGATCAAAAATAGAATCAGCGTGATCATCACAGTGAGCGTAGTCGTAAGCAAGTATTGCGCCTTGATATTCTTCATTCCGAAGAAACAGGTGTAGGAAACTGCGAATACCGCACCAACGAGTAGCACGAACCAGACGGCCACTGGCACGGTGTCGTTCCCCGCAAATATTCTCAGTCGACGATACTGAGCGAGATCGTTCAATCGCTTTATGGTTTCGGCGTAGAGCTCTCTGTTGGGAATCGATTTCTCATCCATCTGATAGAACAGGGTCATCAGCCTCGGAAGCACCCTGCTTGAGTGAAGCGCTATCTCACCTTGGGACATCCTCTTTAGCTCGTCATAAACGGATGTGACATAATCCATCAACGCCTGCTTTATTGTTTTACTCGCAGGATCGGGGAACGCTTCCGCGCTGTGAAAGATATCGGCGACCTGGTTGGCTTCCATTTGCAGATTTTTTGTGGCATCGGAGTAACCGCTCCATGTAACAAACACAACGAACGCCACCATCACTCCGTAAAAGAGGCCGAAGGCATTGAAAATGATCGCCGCTACCTCGTGATTCTCTTTTAGCACTTCCGCCGAATACTTCTTTCGTACCAGGTAAAGACCTGCCAGTGCCAGGGAGGTCGTAATCAGCGAGACGGTCAGAAATGAAATCGGCACCGGCCAATCAAGGAGAAATTGCATGGGTCTTCTCAGGTTCTCGCCAGAATTTGCACAGATTGTCGAGAGAAAAGAATCGATTTTGGGTGAAGAGCGGCTCAAACTGCCCGCAAATCATGGAAGCAACCTTTCTTTTCGGTGTCGTATCGCTTGTTTTTTGCGCCGGCGTTTTCGCGCAGGAGACGTATCCGGGTGGAATCGTTTACGGCCCCAAGGCCGCGTTTAAGGTTGATGCGCCGCCAGGGTGGGTCCTCGATAACACCGTCGGAGTCGAGCAGGGATTGCCGTGCGTTCTTTACCCGAAAGGATCGACCTGGGCCGATGCGAACACAATCATGTACGCCAAGATCGCGGGCACAGATTACGAGGACGTTGGAAAGTTTGTCGCCGTGGCCATTAAGCAGATGGAAAAAGTGCACGGCAAACCCAAAGAGAAAGTCGATACCGGAAAAACGGGCGATGGCCAGCCGTACTTTATTAACGAATATCCGGCCACGAAATCGTATTCCCAGTGGGAGCGCGTCGCTTACATCCAATTGCCCAGGGCGGTCGCCTACATCGTGTTCTCGGCACGAGATGAAGCGAGCTATCGCAAAAATTTCCCGGCGCTCAACGAAGTGCTTAAGTCGTTCGCTTACATGAAAGTCGAAGGCGATCACAAACAAAATTGATCGCCCTTACAAGAACGTGTTAGTCCTCGAGGGAAGACTGAGAACCCCTGATTGAAGATTAGTGCGCGCTTAGGGCGCGGAAGATGCGCAGTTCGCCATAGTCGTACTTGCTGTCGAGTAATGACCTTATATCTGCGAGTTTGCCGTCAGCCACTTTCCGAAACGCCCACGCGATTTCCTCGCGTTGCGCAGCTGTGAAAAAGCGATCGAACTCAAGGGACTCGCCCGATTTAATCGCTGCTTCGAGATGATCGTAAATGGTGCTTCGCATGAATCCGCGCGCGCGGGAAATGTCGTTTACCGATTCGCCGCTGCGAAGGCGTCTGAGCGTTTCTCTCTGGCTATCATTCAAGCGAGAACGACGCGGCGGGCGCACGGGAACAAGCTCGCTGGGAAATGTCTGACGCGGGTTGCCGGCGAGATAATTTTTAATTTCGCTAAGGAAAGCCTCGGCAAAGTCCTTCAGCTTTTGCTCTCCCACGCCGGGAATTCGGCGAAACTCAGTCTCGGTGGTCGGATAATTTTTCGCCATTTCACGGAGCGAAACGTCGGAGAAGATGACGTAGGCTGGCACGTTGCGTTCGTCGGCGAGTTTCCGACGCAGGTCGCGTAAGTGCTCGAACAACGCTTCATCGCATTCGATTGCGCCCGCGCGAGCCTTTTGATTACGCGCGACAACTTCAATCTGTTTTGTGAGCGTGATCGGTGTACGATGGCGCAAGGCGTCGCGGCCAGCCGGCGTGAGACTTAAGGTTGCGAACTTTCCAGGCGCGCATTCGATGAGCCCCAGCCGCAGCAGCTCGCGTCCGATCGCCTGCCAGGCATCGCGTTTCAATTCGCGGCCAATGCCGTAAGTGGACAACTCGTTGTGGCTTCGTTGCCGGATGGCCTCCGTGTCTGCGCCACGCAAAACATCGACGATATGATTCAACCCAAATCCGAGGCCGCTTTTCGCGTGGATACGATGGACGCAGGAGAGAAACTTCTGAGCCGGAATCGTGCCATCGAAGGTCTCGCGTGGTGTGAGGCAATTGTCGCATCCTTCACACGATGGCTTTGTGTATTCTTCGCCAAAGTATCGGAGCAAAGTCACGCGCCGGCATTCACGCGTCTCCGCGTAATGAACCATTTGTTGAAGTTGTGTCCGGGCGATTCGCGCTTCGCTTTCGCTCTTTTCATCGATGAAATGGAGTTGCTTGGCGACATCGCTCGCGCTGAACAGCAGCACGCATTCGCTTGGTAATCCATCCCGGCCAGCGCGCCCGGTCTCCTGATAATAGCTCTCCAGGTTTTTCGGGAGATCGTAGTGCACCACGAAGCGGACGTTTGGTTTGTTGATGCCCATTCCAAACGCAATTGTCGCAGTGACCACGCGGACGTCGTCCCGCAAGAACGCTTCTTGATTCTTCGTGCGCGCGGCGCTGGTTAGGCCGGCGTGATACGTTTTCGCGCTTACGCCGTCTTCAGTGAGATTCCGGGCCAGAGACTCGGCGCTCTTTCGGCTTGCGCAGTAAACGATGCCGCTATCGTTAGACCTGCTGCGAATGAACGTGAGCAGTTGTTCGTACGGCGCCGCTTTTGGAACAACTCGGTAAGTGAGATTTGACCGGTTAAAGCTGGCGACATAACAACGCGGCTCCCGCAGTTTCAGTTGCTTCACAATATCGGCCCGCACGCGTTCGGTAGCCGTTGCAGTGAGCGCCATCATTGGCACATCCGGAAAATGCGTCCGCAATTTCTTGAGCTCGCGATATTCCGGCCGAAAATCGTGGCCCCATTCGCTGATGCAATGCGCCTCGTCGATGGCAAACTGCGCGATGTTCCAGTTCACCGCGCGCTCCAAAAACGTATCGAGCATCAACCGCTCCGGTGCGACGTAAAGCATCCGGTACTCACCGCGATGCAGTCCGCGCCAGCGCGCTACAGCTCCCTGGCGGTCCAGCGTTGAATTCAAATACGTTGCTGGGATCCCGCTGGTTTGCAGCGCATCGACCTGATCTTTCATGAGCGAAATAAGCGGCGAAACCACAATGGTCAGGCCCTGGCGTGTCAAAGCCGGCAATTGAAAACAGAGCGATTTTCCGCCGCCCGTGGGCATCAGCACAAGCACATCGCGTCCAACGAGTGCATCGGAGATTATCTCACGCTGCAACGGCCGGAATTGGTCGTAGCCGAAATGCTTCTTTAACGTCAGGGCTAGATCCATTCTTTGCTGTTCCTCGCTGGCGTTTGTTGTCTCAGCCAAATTCTTTTGTAGTGAGACGACCAGTGGAGAGATGGCGGTCACTTCTGCCGCTTCAGACGAAAACCGTCAGCATGCGCCCCGGAACCGCTCGCATACTCAACCAATCCCACGCCCTTTTTCCAAACGATCTTTTTGAAATGACCGGAAGGATGGCTGGCATCGTAAACGCACAGATCGCCTTTCAGGCTGATTGTCGTTTTCCATAAGCCATCTTCGTGACCGAATTTACCCGTCGTAATCCCGTAGACGTCGCCCGGCTCGAATTCGGGCGGTTTATCCAACGCTGAAATCTTCTTAACAGC
>WNFX01000872.1_pt1 | contig 48034 bp, 33 predicted proteins | sample 5400111 | NCBI WGS metagenome assembly WNFX01 (sample SAMN13153363, study PRJNA577476) | soil metagenome | isolation source: 40 cm soil or saprolite under grassland replicate 1 | place: USA:California | collected 2016-06-15
AAGCGTAAGCTCTCCCAGCCTTGCGCTCTCTTTTAGCGGGATGCTCATGTCATCCGAAGCAGCTGCTGTCTTCGGCGGATCGGTCATGCTCTTTTTGGGTGGGAAGCTGAACATTGGTCTCGCCTTTTTTCATGGGAGTGTCAAAACCCGTGGTCGCCTGTTGCTAGCGATGTTGCTGCACGCATCCATCAATACAGCACCCGGCGTCCTGCTTCCGACGCTCTTTCCACCCCTGACCACGCTGTTCGTCCTGAGCTGGCTTCTCGTCTGGGTCATGGTGGCACCGCTCGTGATCGCTGCCACACGGGGGCGCCTCTCGTACCAGCGCTGCCTGCGGGAGGCGGCGCGTGCCAATCTGGCCGCGCCCTCTCTTTGTGCCTGATGGTTTGTCTAGCTGACCTGGGTGAGCTGGCGCCAACTACAGATACTTTTTGAAGAACTCGGCAATGGCGGTGTAGCAGGTGACGCGGTTGGCGTACTTGAGCACATCATGGCCCTCATCCTCAAAGACCAGGTAGTCGGCCTGCTTTCCGGCTGCCTGAAGCTGCTCAACCACATCCCGCGACTCGCGCTCAATGATGCGGGGATCATTCTTGCCCTGAATCACCAGCAGCGGGCATCTGATCTGCTGCATGTAGGTGCGCGGTGAGCGTTCCAGGAGGAACTCCCGGTCGCGCTCCGGGTGGCCGATGACCAGTTCAAAGTAGGGCTTCCAGCTTTCGGGGATACGCTGGCTGAAGGTGATCAAATCATAGGGTCCAAATATATCCACCGAGGCCCTCCAGAGTTCCGGGTGGCGTGCTGCCTGCATCAGCGTCATGTAGCCACCATAGGAGCGCCCGACCACCCCGGCTCGCTTCACATCGACGCGCTTGTCCTGGGGCAGGACCTGGGTCATGGCATGGACGTGATCCAGCCGGTCCTTGCCGCCGAAGTCTTTGTCTACCCACTTGGTATAGCTCAGTCCATAGCCGGTGCTGCCACGCGCATTGGGCACAAAGACTGCGAAGCCGCCCAGCGTCAAAAACTGAATCAGCGGCATCGAGAACCAGGTGAAGTCGGGTCGCTCCTGGCCCTGCGGCCCGCCATGAATATAGTAGACCAGCGGGCGCGGCCCCTCAAAGCCGAGCGCGGGGGCCGGCAGATAGAGCCGCGCCGAGATGCGCAGCCCGTCGAACGAGGTAAAAGAGGCATCCTCGCCGGGCGAGAGCCATTCCTCAGGCAGACCTAACACACGCTCGCGAGTATGCTGGCGCACCGTCTGGCGCTGCTCGCCTTCAATGGTGTAAATCTGCGAGGGCGAGGTTGCCGTCGAAAAGGAGAGTGCGAAGCGGTCGGTTTCTTGCTCGTAGGAGAAAGCTTCCAGCTTGCCATTTGCCAGCTTGCCTGCACCGCACAGCGCGCGCTCCAGCTTCATGGTCAGGCTGTTCTCATCAAATGTGCCCTCATACAGCCAGGAACAGCCATCGATATTGTATTCCACCCCGAAGCGCCTGTCGCGCACATGCGAAAGCGCGACCAGTTCGCCCATGCCGCTGTGCTGGACGCCGGTGATCTCCATCGGCCTCACGGTTGCCGGGCCGTTCAGGCTCAGATAGCCCAGGCCATAGCTATCGACAAAGAGCGAAGTAATGAACAGCAGTCCCTTGTCGTCTGGCGTAAAGAAGATGTTGTTGATGCTGTTCAGCGGCACCTCCTGCCCTTCGGCCCGCTCCTCCAGCGGCACACCATAGAGCAGCTCGCGGTCAGGCCAACCAGCCTGCCATTGATAAAGGGTGATATCACCTACCGAATAGGCATCTTTCATGATTACCCTGGTATGCGTAGCATTGACCCCATCCACATAGCTACCCCAGGCGTTCTGGCCCAGCTTCAGCAGTTCCCCTGTTTCCAGCTTTGCCTGGAAGGAAACGAACATCTGCTCGCTGAGCGACTCGGCATTGAGGTAGGCCAGATTGCGCTCTGGGTCGGTATCAAGGCAGCGAACCCGGTAGCCATCAAACGCTGTGCCGAAGGCTGGCTCTGGAATACCACCCTCGATAGGCACCAGCATAGGCTGATAATACTCATCCCCATCTCGATCAAGCATCAGCAGGATTTTCCCCAGCTTGGGAAACAGTTCAAACACCTCCGCTTCCACCAACTCCGGGTTCTGCACCGCGATGCGCGCCGGCAGCAGCGGCTCTGGGACGCTCCCGCCGGCGTCCATCGCATACAGGCTCAGGTGGCCGCCCTGGCCCAGGTTGCTCAAGAAAAAGATGCGATTGCCCAGCAGCTTGGGGCTGAGAAACAACCTGGCAGCAAGCAGAGACTCGATAGAAATAGCCATTTGGCAGTCCTTTCGACACTTTGCCGTAAAAATAGGAAACTGAACGTGTCTTGAGTCGATCACATTGTTGGAAACTGAGGAGCACACAGGCGAATATTGGCGTCCATCAGCGTTTCTCCGGCTCAAGCACCAGGGACAGCACCGCAGCAGAGGCAGGGCACGCCTCCTGAAACTCCACTGACGCCTGGACTGCTAAGGGAACCTCGGCTCGGTTGATCGGCTCAAACCCGAAGCGGGGAAAGAAGTCGGCAGCCGTGGTCGTCAACAGCACCACCTGGCGCAATCCCAACGAGGCCGCATGTGCAAGCGCCTGCCGAACTAACGCCTGGCCCAGACCCTGCCCGCGCTCGGTCGAAGCGACCGCGACAGACCGCAGGAGGGCCGTGTCGCCATAGCGCTCCAGCCCGGCAGTGCCAACCAATAAGTCCTCCCGAAATGCCAGGAAAAAATCGGGCAGATGCTCGTCCGCCCCAGCAAGGGGCAGATCAGCCGTCACCAATAATGCAGCAATCTTCGACCAATCGTGTCGTGTTGCGCGGCGCATGATCCAGGGCGTCATTGAGATGTCTCCTCACCAGAGAGGATGCCCTCTGTCTCCGTCGCTTCGGCTTGGAGAGCCTGGTGCAGCAAAGTGAGCGCGTGCGTGACCAGCTCACGTTCTGCCATCGGGATACGACTCATGACTCGTTCGGCCTGGGCATTGAGCGTCTCGTTCAGTTGTTGGTAACGTGTCTCGCCTGCTGGAGAGAACGCGATCCGGATGGTGCGCCGGTCGTCGGCCCCCAGCTCTTTGGTGAGCAAGCCCTCCTGGACGAGCGTCTCGACCGCTCGACTCAGCCAGCCCTTATCTAAGCTGAGACGGCGTCCCAGGTCTGCCAGGGTCATGGGGCCGTTGCGGCCAACCTCGGTCAAAATCAGACATTGCGTCGAGGTGGTACCATGGCAACACGCTACCTGCTCACGTTGTACGTGGGCGTGTAACCGGGCAACTTCGCGAAGGAGCGTTCCGGCCAAGAGAGTATCCATGTGTTTGCACTCCAGTCTTCGTTGCTCTACACAACGTTGCTATTAGCAATTATATAGGATCTCCAGTGAGTTGTCAATAGCAACTATCTATCAATCACTGGGAGGCCACTGGATCTCGGACGAGGTCGCGGCGATGCGCAAGGAGCCGAACTGGACCTTCCGCACGCTTGACATCGGTCACTGGCCGATGGTGTCAACTCCCAACCGGCTCGTTGCGCTGCTCGCCGGGGCCTGAGCGAACGCATCATCCGCTCAGGCCCCGGCAACCGCACCGGCGAATCTTACTTCCAACATGAAACGAATTTGACCGGCAGGTGATATTATGTAGCTGAGAGGCACATTACAGTTTCTTCTGGGAGGAACCATGAACGACAGTGATGCACCTGTGACGCAGTTCGGCGCGCCCGATGCTCCCTACTGCGACCCCGCCACCGCATGCGTAACGATCATTCCAGCACCACTGGAATACAGTGTCTGCTATATGCAAGGCACTCAACGTGGGCCGCAAGCGATTCTCAACGCTTCCAGCCAGATGGAACTTTATGATGAGGAACTCGATTGCTGTCCTATCGAAATTGGCGTCTATACCCGGCCACCGCTGAATTACAGCAGCATGGATCATACTGCCGCACTCAAAGCAACAGGTGAAGCCGTACGTGAGGCGCTCAAGCGCGGTCAACTCCCCTTTACCATTGGTGGCGAACATTCTCTCTCTGCCCCGCCTATTGCCGTGGCACATGAATATTTTCCAGACCTGACCGTGGTCCATATAGATGCCCATGGTGACCTGCGCAACGCATATGAAGGAACGCCTCTCTCGCACGCCTCCATCGAACGCCGGGTTGTAGATATGGGTATACCCTTGACCGAGATCGGTATCCGCAGCATCAGCCCCGAAGAGGCCGAATTCATGAAAACAAAGCCAGATGTTGCTATCGTCTGGGCCTACCAAATGGCAAAGAGAACTGCTGTCATTCCCTGGGAACGTCTGAGTAAACATACATACGTTACCATCGACCTTGACGCGCTTGATCCTGGTGAAATGCCTGCCGTAGGAACGCCTGAACCCGGCGGTTTGCACTGGTACGAGCTGCTCGACCTCTTTCGCGAGATTTGCAGCCGCACCACCATCGTCGGCATGGATGTGGTCGAACTCTGCCCCATGGAAGGCCAGAAACGCGCTGATTTCCTGGCGGCCAAACTGGTCTACAAGATGATTGGCTATCGCTTCTGTAAGAATAGCCAGACATAGGTTCTCCCTTAGCTTAGCCGCATGTTCTTGTCAATCTCTGCTACAATAATTTCAGAGTATAGCAGAAATGGATGAAAATTATGCGGGGGATACAGCAAAAGTATGTATATGAGTAGATCACCTAATGTCACCTGTTACCTTTTTTCGGTGTTTTGCTTTTTGAGCATAATACTGGCTGCCTGTGCCAGCCCTACAGCTTCGCCGTCGGGTAGCAACAATCATCATTCTCTCTCTACCAACAGCGGTCCAATCACCTACAGTACGAGCCCAAACGATGTCCTCGTCCGCACATTTCGTGGCGGCGGCAATATGGGTACACTGGAAATCAGCCCAGAAATCAGCATATATGGTGATGGTGCATACATCCTTGGCCCGGGTGTATATATGCAACAGGGCAAGCTCAACAGTGATGAGCTGGATCGGCTGTTACACACGTTGGTAGATACTGATGGGCTACTTGGATTGAACCGGCAACAATTCTATGATCTGCCTGATCAAAATGCTGCTCTGCTTCAACTAACGCTCAATAGCAAACACTACGAGTATTTGTATGGCCAGTTCGGCAACCTGCAGGAGAGCGCAAGGGATATGGACGAGTATCATCGCCTGGGCAATGCCCTCGCCAGTATTGCACGAGCTTTAAGTGGGCCCTTGCAGGCCTACAACGGCACATCGATGGCATTGCTCGTTCACCAGGATTTCAACCCGGACCTTAGCCAAACTATCCCTTCCTGGACTTTTCCGGACTTCACCCTTGAACAGGTCGCCACCTACGAATGCGGATTCACTCCCCCCGATGAGACCGGGCCTAATGCCGATAGTGGTTGCCTGACCTTGACTGTACCACATGCCGCACAGGTCTTAACCGCACGGCAGTTGCAGCAAATCTCTTCGCTACTCAATGGACATCGCCAGGGAGTATTCTACGAACAAGGCTTGTACTACACCGTTGCCATACGTTCCTTGTTGCCCGACGAATTACCTACGCAGACGCTCGCTATGTTTGGCAGCCGCGAACTGAGTTATATCACAGTGCCACTGCACAAAGGCGCAGTTCCGATCATCACACCAACACCATGAGATGGCTATGATCTTTCCGGTCTTGCCGTGCTTGACGCACCTCAGCGAGCGAGCAATAGAAGCAAAATGACTATCGCCACTTCTGCCATGGTGTGGTATACTACTATCAGGCGCTAACTTCCCACATCCCATCAGGGCACAAAGCGCATCAAAACTAAGGAGCGGGTGCGGAACTAATCAACGGGATAAACATTTAGAATCTTGCCAATCCGTCCACCTCGTAAAAGTACACCTCCACCTAAGCCATTTGGAAAGGACACATGACTAGAGATTTCAATGAGCAACGGCGATATGATGGACATCCATCGTCTCGCAATCAATCCTCCGGCAGGTATGGAGAAGAGCGGTCTCCACGTCCTGCCAGACCTCGTCTCAACCGTCAGACAGTAGATCGTGCGTGGGAGTCTGGCGCACGCCGGGATCACGCCGATTATCGCACGCGCAATAACAACGAACAGCCACCCCGCGGCAACCCTCGGCGCAACCAGTATACCGACAACACTCCCGCTCAAAATGATCGCAGGCCATCTAATAATTACCAGGATGACTACCGGCGCTCTCAACGTACGACCAACGACAACGGCTATCAAAGTTCCCGCCCCCGTTCTTACGACCCAAACACTCGTCATTACGATGAAAGGCGCACTAACGATCGTCGTAGCTACTCACGCGGACCTAATGACGCAGGTCCACGTACAGGATCGGACTTCCGCGACAGCGATCAGCGCTCACCATCGCGCAGTTCCGAAACACGCTCGCCTCGTACATTTGATCGTGGTAACCGGGCACCTCGCAACTATCAGCAGCGCGATACGCCAAACCCGCGCTGGCAGAGCCGTCAATGGGCGCAAAACGATGACCGCTCCCACCAGAGACAGGACTTCGATAGCCAGGAGCACTTCGAGGGCGATTACGAGCGCTTTAAGACGCCGGAGAGACCACAGCACTCTGAATACCGGTCATCGCAGCCGCGCCCCGGCAAGAGATTCGAGGATCGGCATGTGACACGTCTACCAGACGGGCGCGCCCTCAAAGGACCTCGCCCGGTCCAACGCAGGAATGCACAATTCTGGCAGGAGGTCGCTCATGACACGGAGACAATACTCGAAGAAGTTAACACGCCGCCACCTGTGACAAACACAGATCTTGCTGGGAATGATGAAGCAACTACCCAACGCGCGCCTCGCAAACGTGCTGGAGGTACCGCTGCCCATAGCCAGAAAGCTGGGGCGAAGCAGAAAGCAGCAAAGCCAGGTCCGAAACCCTCACGGCGAGGCTTCAAGTGGCCCACGCCATGACCAGCATCCCCATAAGAGAGACGGCACCCGGCTTTTATGGGTAGGACTATCATAGTATGCTTTACCCAGGCTATCTCAACCTCTATGAAACCGGTGAACTGGCAGATCGTGCCGCTGCCGCATGGGAAATCCTGCGCAGCTGTACCATCTGCCCACAAAACTGTCGTTGCAACCGCATTGCGGGCAAAACCGGCGTATGTCGCTCCGGTACAGAGGCCATCGTTGCATCATGGAATGTTCACCGCCGTGAGGAGCCGCCTATCAGCGGCACACGTGGAGCAGGTACCATCTTCTTTGGCTACTGCCAGGCACGCTGCACCTATTGCCAGAATTTCTCATTGAGCCAGGGAGGATTGGGGCACCGCGTCGGACCAGAGCGCCTGGCGGATATGATGCTCTACCTGCAGAAGAAACGCTGCCACAACCTGGACCTTGTCACTCCAACGCACTTTGTGCCGCAGATCCTGGCGGCACTGGTTATCGCTTGCGACAAGGGATTGCGCCTGCCAATTGTCTATAATTGTGCCGGGTATGAAAACCTCGAGACTCTGAAGCGCCTGGATGGCGTTGTCGATATCTATCTTCCTGATTCCAAGTACTCCGACAACAAGCACGCCTTGCGCACCTCGAAAATGCCCCATTACGTCGAATCCAATCAAAGCACGCTGCGCGAAATGCACCGGCAGGTTGGCCCCCTCCAGCTCGATGATGAAGGTATCGCTCGACGCGGACTGCTCATCCGCCATCTCGTTATGCCAGAAGACATCTCAGGCACTCGCGAGGTGCTGCGCTGGATAGCCGAAGAATTGGGCCCCGACACACCTGTTAGTTTGATGGACCAATACTTCCCCGCCTGGAAAGCTGTCAATGACCCCATCTTGAACCGCCGTCTCACCTGGACCGAGTACCGGGCGGCCCTGGATGCCCTGGAGGATTTCGATTTGACCGCAGGATACGTACAGGAGGATTTGATGGAGATCGATACAACATCTAACATATAAGGATACCTTGATTGCCCATAGCAATTGGATGCTATAATCTGAAGAGCCAACCATAACCTTGGGACATGAGAGGCGGCGTACAGCGAGTACTGACCGTCTCTCTTTTAGCTAAGCACAGGTGAGGAAATGCCACATAAAGCCCAGGAAGAAACCGGGAATAAGAAATCCGCTGGAAGTGATGCGGCCACGTTGAACCGCCTTTTTTCCAGCATACAATTCGACCTCGATCGGGTTGATACCACCTTTCAAGAGCGAGCTACGTCTGGACTCGATATCCTCAATTCTGCCTCGATGCACGTGCTCGGATCTTCCGGTAAGCGTCTCAGGACTGCGCTCACCTTGCTTTCGGGTAAGTTAAATTCGTATCTCTTCGATAAGTTACTTCCGCTGAGCGTTGCCTTTGAGATGGTTCACCTGGCAACCCTCATCCATGACGATATTGTAGATAACGCCGCAACACGGCGCGGCAACCCGACCGTTAATTCAATATGGGGCAACAACATCGCTATCCTACTCGGTGACTACTATTTTGCCAAAACAGCGGGATTAATTGCCGATATCAATGATAACCGCATTGATCGTCTCTTCTCAGATACTGTGGCAACTGTCTGTGAAGGGACGATTATGGAAATGATGACCGCTGGACGCCTCGACCTCACTATTGAAAACTATTACGAGAAAATTAGCCATAAAACCGCCTGCCTCATCGCAGCCTGTTGCCAGGGAGGGGCTATTGTCAGCAGGGCATCCGATGAACAAATCGCCCTCCTGCATGAATATGGCATGCATCTCGGTATTGCCTATCAGATCATAGATGATGTTTTAGACTACACTGAAGACCAGTCCACCATCGGAAAGCCCGCCGGCAACGACCTGCGCCAGGGTATGGTAACATTGCCGCTCATTTACGCCTTGCAGGAGCAGTCCCAGAATGGGCATCATCAAAGGGTGCATCACCTGCTGAATGGAACGACACACCAGGAAGAAGATATCCGCACAGTCGTCAACTGGGTTGTCAAGGGCAGCGGCATCAAGCGCGCGTATGCAGACGCTTACCACTACGCTAATAAAGCGCGAAAGGCGCTCTATCAGTTTCCCACCTCACAAGACCGCAATGCATTGGATGAACTGATTGATTTCGTGGTAGAGCGCAAAAGATAATCAGGAAGTATTTCTTCGCGCATTTCGCTATTGACAATGTCTCAGCTTCTGGCTACTATCTGATTTAGATTCTCGAGGCTCAACACTATTTTAGCCGGGGAAGAGTGCTCCAGGCTTATCGAGCCAGAGAGACGCAATGCTTGTATTTCAACACAGACGACCTGGCTCCTTGCTGGCAAGCTTCGCTGATCGTGCAAGGAGGCAGGTTCGACTTCTCAAGGAGAGGAAGTATATGACGATTCCAGCGCATGATGAGACCCTCCCACAGCAGAACGTACTGCACCCCCTCGACCCACTTACCGGGGAAGAGATCAACCGTACTACACATATTCTCAGCGCCTCTGGACGGCTCACTCCCGCTATGCGTATAATGGCCTACGCCTTGCAGGAACCGCCCAAGGATGTCGTTCTAGCCTTTCAGCCAGGGCAGCCAATATCACGCGAGGTCTTCGTGGTCATGCGCGACCACGGCCGGCATCTGACCATCGAGGTAATCGTCTCCTTAACTGAAAATGCTATGCGTTCCTGGCATGAACGTAGTGATGTTCAACCGGCCCTCACCTATCCAGAAGTGTTTGCCGCGCAGGAGGCTATCATCAGTGATTCAAACTTCCAGGAGGCAATGGCAAAGCGCGGCATCACCGATCTCTCTTCCGTTGTCGTCTACCCCTTCACAGCAGGCTATCGCTCCCCGGCGGACGCTGTAGAGGAGGGACGTTTTATCCGTATGGTTGTGGCACTGGCTCAAGGGCCTAACGACAACTACTATGCCCATCCAGTCGAGGGAGTGGTCGCAACGGTTGAGCTAGACGACATGAAGGTACAAATCGAGGATTACGGCGTTGTTCCTGTGCCTGGTCATTCAGGAAACTATACACCTGATGGCATCAAGGCAGCGACGAACTTTCCTTCCTTTCCCGAAGGCCTGCGCACCGATCTGCGGCCGATCTCGATTACGCAATCAGAAGGCCCTAGTTTCCGGGTCGAGGGCTATCAGGTGACCTGGCAGAAATGGCGCTTCCGCGTGGGCTTCACTCCACGCGAGGGACTTGTGCTACACCTCGTGGAGTATTTCGACCGGGGACGTTGGCGCCCTATCATCTACCGGGCAGCTCTCTCCGAGATGTTCGTACCTTACGGTGATCCCACTCCCGCACACAACTGGAAGAATGTCTTTGACGCGGGTGAGGTGGGGATCGGCGTGCTTGCCAACAGTTTGGAGCTCGGCTGTGACTGCCTGGGCGAGATTTACTATTTCGATGCCGCGGTTAACGACGCCGCAGGGCAACATATGGTGCTTTCGAACGCCATTTGCATGCACGAGGAGGACTTCAGCATTCTCTGGAAACACCTGGAGTATAACGCGGATGGCTCGACAAGAGTAGAGGTGCGCCGGTCACGCCGGCTGGTGATTTCTTCGATCTCGACGGTAGGCAACTACGAATATGGGTGGTACTGGTACCTGTACCAGGATGGCACTATCCAGTTCGAAGTCAAGCTGACCGGAATCATCGCCCCGGCGGCTATCACTCCGGGGGAACAGCCGGTCTCGGAGACGTTAGTCGCTCCTGGCGTCTACGGACCCCATCACCAGCATTATTTTAACATCAGGCTCGATATGATGGTGGATGGCGCGGAGAATTCAGTGGTTGAGGTCAACTGCGAACCACTTCCGTGGGGGCCGGACAATCCTCGTGGCAATGCCTGGACTCCCCGCGAGACCCTCCTGGCCACCGAGTCCGAGGCGCAGCGCATGATCGAGCCCCGGACCGCCAGGTACTGGAAGATTATCAACCCGAACTCCCGCAATGCCCTGGGCCAACCTGTGGCCTACAAACTCGTACCAGCTGGCAATGCGTTTCCCTTCTTCCATGAAGGATCACCCCAGTGGCAGCGCGGGGGATTTGCCAGGCATCACCTGTGGGTCACCACGTACCATCCGGCAGAGCGTTACGCAGCTGGAGACTACCCGAACCAGTCGCCCGGTGGCGATGGTCTCCCGCGCTATACGCAGCAGGATCGCACTCTCGTGAACACCGATGTCGTGGTGTGGTACACGTTCGCTTCCAACCACGTTGTTCGGCCTGAAGATTGGCCCGTCATGCCGGTTGAGGTGGTTGGCTTTTCGTTAAAGCCGACCGGCTTCTTCGACGGAAACCCCGCCCTCGACGTTCCAGCCGCGGAGCATTGCGAACACCATGCGGGGGAATAGCATCTTGCTATGAAGAATTGAAAGCAAGGGCGTTTCATAGGTTCCCATGTGGTGCCCACAAAGTGAAGGTCTCCCAGCCAGATCGAAAGCAGCACTGGGTAGACCTTTTTGTGTATATGCAGTAGTCAAGCCCAACAAGGAGCAGGGAAACAACATGCACGAACGAGAAGGCTATATTCCAGTAGTAGGCGACTACCGGGTCTGGTACCGTATAGTAGGAGGTGGTGCCGACCCCGAGAACATCCCACTAGTAGCTTTGCACGGAGGACCTGGCGTTCCTCATGATTATATTGAAAACCTGGTGGATCTGGCCTCCGACTCCCGGCGCGTCATCTTCTACGACCAGCTGGGATGCGGGCGTTCGGATCAGCCCGATGACACCTCCCTGTGGCGTGTAGAGCGCTTTGTTGAAGAACTCGGAATCGTACGCCGCGAGCTAGGCCTCGACAAAATCCATCTCCTGGGTCAGTCGTGGGGAGGCATGCTTGCCATCGAGTACGCGCTCACCCAACCACAAGGGCTCGTCAGCCTCATCCTTGCCAGCACACTTTCAAGCATGCCCATGTGGATTGCCGAAGCCAACCGGTTACGCAACGAACTGCCACAGGAGACACAGGAAACACTGCTACGACACGAAGTCGCAGGCACCACCGACGACCCCGAATACCAGCAAGCCATGATGGTTTTTTACCAACGCCACGTCATTCGTGTCGTACCCATGCCAGATCAAGTCAAGCGGGCGCTGGACCAGGTGGGACAGGTCTACTACACGATGAACGGCCCCAGCGAGTTCCACGTCACCGGGGTCATCAAAGACTGGGACCGCACCGATCGTCTTTCCGAGATCCGCGTTCTCACCTTGATTACTTCAGGGCGCTTTGATGAATCAACTCCGCGTATCAATGAAGTGCTGCACAAAGGCATCGCTGGCTCCCAATGGGTGCTCTTTGAGCACAGTTCTCACATGGCGCACATCGAAGAACCTGATTTATACATGCCGGTAGTACGATCATTCATGGAACGCATCGAAGCACAACTAAAATAAGGAGGACAACATGAGCTTACGCGAACAAGAAGGCTACATCCCAGTGGGCGACTACCGGGTCTGGTATCGCGTCGTAGGCGGAGGTGCCGAGCATGAGCATATCCCGCTATTAACCGTGCATGGGGGGCCTGGCGTTCCCCACGACTACATCACGGACAGGGTGCGGACGTTCAGATCAGCCCAACACCCCCTCACTGTGGACCATAGAGCGCTCCGTCGAGGAAATAGGCATTGTCCGCCGCGAGATTGGACTTGACAAAGTCCACCTGTGGGGCCAGTCCTTTGGAGGCTTATTTTCACTTGAGTACGCCCTCAGTCAACCGCAAGGGCTCGTCAGCCTCATCCTTGCCAGCAGCACCTCCAGCATACCCTTGTGGATCGCCGAGGCCAACCGGCTACGCGAGGGTCTGCCGCCAGACATACAAGAAACCTTGTTGCGTCACGAAGCCGCAGGCACCACCGACGACCCCGAATACCAACAAGCCATGATGGTTTTTTACGAACGCCATGTCGTCCGACTTACACCAATACCCGAGCACGTCCAACGAGCCATGGACCAGGTGGGACAGGTCTACTACACGATGAACGGCCCCAGCGAGTTCCACGTCATCGGAGTCATCAAAGACTGGGACCGCACCGATCGCCTTTCCGAGATCCACGTCCCCACCCTGATTACTTCAGGACGCTTCGATGAATCAACTCCGCGTATCAATGAAGTGCTGCACGAAGGCATTGCCGGCTCGGAATGGACGCTATTTGAGAACAGTTCTCACTTGGCGCACGTTGAAGAACGAGCACTGTACATACCAACCATACGCTCGTTCATCGAACGCGTCGAAGCACAACTTTAAACGATCCTGCGCCTGATTGCCCAGGCAGCTCTCCTGTGGCAACCAGGCTCGATTCCTCCCGAGGGAGAAGAAAGGCAGATTTTACTTGCCTTCCTCCCCGGCAACAAAGAGCTTATTGCCTTGTTTCAGAACCTCAGGAGCGCGCCTATTGAGCACCATGACGATGATGATCCCCAGCACCAGCCAGACGACATTAATCGGCCCAACCAGGTTGAAAGGTGCAGGAGGCAGGGGCACAAATTGGAAGTAGATCACAATGGCCAGCAACACAATCGGCACGGCGGGAAGAAGAACATGTTGCACAACATTGAACTCATCGCGGTGCTCACGCCGGTAATAGAACACGACTGACAAGCAGGTCGCCATGTAGACAAGGAGGATCGGGACGGTGAGGATGGCCCCAATGAATGCGAAGCCTAAGGTAGGCCCGAACGCCAGGCCGAACACCATCGCTAGTATGGTTCCAATGACCAAATCCAGGACAATAGCCAGGCCAGGGGTACGGTAGCGATTCGTCTGTCCCAGCGGACCAGGAAGCGCCCTGATGCGGCCCATGGCATAGAGAACGCGAGATACTGAATTGACACTGGCATTCGCGTTCGCCAGTGCGCTATTGAGGATGGCGAAAATTACCAGGACAGAAAAGGGACCCCACACGCGTTGGGCCATGGTTCCCCAGGGGTCCGGATTACTGGGATACGTGGCGATTTTGCTAAATCCCCAGCCAACGACTCCAGCATAGCTGCAGAACACGTAGAAGATCCCAATACCGAGCGCTGCCAGCACGATGGCTCTTGGCACGGTGCGATGAGGCAGGTGCGCTTCCTCCGCCAGCGGTGCGGCGGACTCGAAACCGCTAAAAGCCAGGAAGGCAAATATCATCCCAAACAGGATCCCTTGCCAACCACCCAGGCCGGGCTGAAGACTGGAGGCAGGATTAAAGGTTGCGGCAGTGTTGCCACTGCCAGCAGTCGCGATCAACCAGATGGAGAGCACAACAAAGATGAGGATCTCGAGTGTACCCAGGATGATACCCGCAGTGGCCGAAATCTTGATCCCGAAAAAAGTGAGGACGAACGCGATCACTACAAAGACCAGTGCCCAGACAATCCACCCATTCGGTCCAAATGAGAGGTGGAAGGTGCTACTGAAAAATGAGTCGGTCACCGGCCCCAGCACGAGCAGCGTGAGGGGAAGAAATAAGAGATAGGTAAGGACGTAGAGCCAGCCAGCCAGCCAGCCAGCCTGTGGGCCCAGACCACTGCTGACAAAGGTAAAGTAGCCTCCGGCAGAAGGCAGATGCCTTGCCAGCGAACCGATATTCAAAGCGATCAGGACACAGGCCAACAACGCGATGAACACCGCCAGGGGCAATGCGCCGCCTGTAAAAGGAATGGCAGCGCCCAGGCTGAAAGCCACGGCTCCAGCAGGAGCCATCGTCGTGACTGACTGGAACAAGACACCGGGGAGACCAATTGCATTTCGTCGCAGTGCTGTCGACTGCTCTGATGGAGGGATTGCATCAATGGACATCTTACTACTCCTTTGCTCATCATGAGCATAAAAAAACTTCCTGTAGGCTAAAGCCGGGGGCTTCTCAGAGGCGCGTCCTCTGAAGGCTCCGTCCGAGTCTGGGCTCTCTTTTCACGCTTTTTGCGGATCGGTTCTCCTGAGAGGCCAATCCGTAGGATGTTAAGGGCGGCATTGTGGTCCCGATCTAGTTCACAGCCACAGGAGCAGGGATGCCACCGCTCCTTTAACTCTTTCGCCTGGATCGCACCACAGCCGCTACACATCTGGCTGGTGTATTTGGGGGAGACGAAGAGGACGCGAGAACCGGCGCACGCTGCCTTGCTCACGCAGACCTGTTGGAACTGGCCCCAACCAGCATCGAGAATGGACGTATTCAGACCAGCTTTGGCACTGGCTCCATTGGGCAGGTAGCGCCCGGTTGCCTCATCCTGTTTGGGCTTTGGCCGCTTACTCATATTCGATGGAGCAAGCTTTTCAAACACGATGGTCTGGTATCTCGTGACTAGCTTGCGAGCTTCTTTGTGGTGTTTTCGGGCATTCAGCTCTCCAGTGTTACTTGTTCATGAACTTGACCTGACATGTTCTTTGGAAAATTCATTCATGAAGCCCTTTTGAGTTTTAATCTGTCTCATTGGGCGTCCATAGGTGATATCCTCGTGGCATGTCCGACAGACTACCATCGTTTTTCGCTGGCGTTTTGCCATCATTTTAACCCACTCCGGCTTTTCTCGACCTGGATATCTCTTGAGATCTTTCAGTGCTCGAATATGGTGTACCTGTATCTCATCTGTGGCTTCGCAGTACTCACACACGCTAGCCAGGAGCCTTTTCTCTAGCTCTGTCCTATTCCAAGCGATTTGCATTGGCCGATCATTGAGGGTTGCGCGAATATCCCGCTTTAGAGGTATGCCACCCCATGTTGCCACAAGTGGTTCTTTCCCTTCCCTGGGTCTGGTAGCTTGTAGTCCCTTGTAAGGCTTACCATCCACCTTGATGGTGGCTCGGTATTTGTTACTCACTGTTTTCACTGATACTTTGAATTTGTGTGCCAGTGTCATCATGAGTGACTTTTCCATGAGCCATCGCAGTCTACTGAGACTGCCCAGGTTATAGGCTAACCTATAGTATTCAACGATGCCGCGATACTCCGATTGATATCGTGCAATGATGGTGAAGTCACTATCTTGCAGCAATTCCGCCCGGTGTATTACTTTCTCGCCTCGCATGTAGCGTTGGCATTTCTCCATTAGGACGCTCTGTGGTACACGCAGTCCCACTCCACCGTTGATGTTTCGACGATTTGAGCGGTCACGCTTTTTGTCGTCTTGCAGCGTGTGGAGTTCATAGCCAAGGAATTTTGCAACTTCTGTCCTTGCATGGGTAATCAAGGTCTTTGTTTTGGATAATTCTAACTTGAGTTCATCTTGCAAGAATTTTCCAAGCCGTTGCTTGATCTCTTCGGCTTCTTCCTTTGGCCCTGCAAACCCCAAAAGGAAGTCGTCTGCGTACCGTATATAATACAGGCGTCGGTAATCTGGATCTTCGGGATCTATCGAAGGCATTTGCTGCATTTGCCTTTTCAGCATTGCTGCTGTTTTGGCATCTCCTTTTCGGCGATGTCGAAAGGCTTGCAGTTTGAGTCTCTCGTACTCTCGGTTGCGCCTTCGCGCAGTTCCCCCAGTGTAGGCTGGAACGAGCGTTTCTTCCACAAATTTATCCAGCTTGTCCAAGTATATGTTGGAAAGAATGGGGCTGATGATGCCGCCCTGCGGACATCCGCTGAGTGTTTCATGTTGCTTCCAATCTTCCATATACCCAGTTTTGAGGAGGTCGCTGATGAGTCGTATAAATCTCCCATCATGGATATGTTCGCTGAGTGTTGATAGCAGGATATCATGGTCGAGGCTATCAAAACAGGCACTAATATCGCCCTCAATGAACCAGATTGTTCCCGGCCACTTCTGGTAAATTTCTCGGAGTGCCGTATGGCATCCACGTTCCGGTCTGAATCCGTGTGAATGGTCGCTAAATCTCGGCTCAAAGTAGGCGTTTAGGAGTAAACGCATGACCTCTTGCAGGAGTTTATCCGACCAGGACGGCATGCTTAAAGGGCGTTTCTTTGTCGAGTTTTTCTTCTCGATATAGACCCGCCGTGTTGGGTTCCATCGATACCGTTCATGCCGCAATGCTTCGATGATGGTATTGATTTTCTCCATTGACATACTGTCCACGGTTTCACTTGTGGTTCCTGGTGTCGTTGCGCCATTGTTCCGATAAATTTTTCCATAGGCGGTCAGATACAATACAGGATTGAATAAGAGTTTGTAGACACGCTCTAATGGCAATCCCTTTCTGCCGCGTTCTTGAATGAGTCCTAGAATGGTGTTGGTATCGCGCATCTCACGCCCCTTTACCTTTCCAGTGTCTCCGTAACACCTACCCTGCGTTCCTTTGTCAAAGGGAACGCTCTGATTCTCTTTCGAGAACTGCCCCTTCCCCGTGTACATGGCTTTCCCATGCTCAGAGTACTCTGGGGGTTCCGTGACCTTGAGGCTTTCGCCTTTTAGGCCATCCCGTATTTGCATTCGTTTGATGTGTAGTCCAATTAGGTGCCCGTTCGTCCCTTAACCCACTCATTGCAGGCCACTCACCGCAGAGAGCTTTACACATCCTTTCACCACTGATGTGTATTGCGGTGTCGTCGCTTCGGGTATGCTGCGACGGGTCAAAGATAAACCGCGTAGGACTTGGGTTTGGCAAACTCAGCCTCACCATATGGACAGGACTTGCAGAACGAACCTTACATACCTTCCGGCTATTCTGCTTTAATGCCATGCTCTTGTCCCCTTTGAGTTTCCCCATTAGGTAAGGCATTGTCCTAGAGGTAATTGCTCCCAACCTCTCCTTTCTTTGAAAGGTGTCAAACGAATACCGAAACGGCGCACCTGAAAGTCCTTGCGTTGGTTACGAATATGCCGGTGAGCCTTGCCTACCCGTTGTGCGGCTTTCCTACGACGCTTTGATCCCCGCTTCTTTGGAGACAATGCCTTTTGCAGCTTTTTGAGTTTATTTTCACTATTGCGCACATAGCGTGGGTTCTCAATGGTCCTACCGTCGGAGAGGGTGGCAAAATGCAGCAAGCCCACATCAATGCCGACTGCTTCATCTGACCAATGGTAGACGATTGCTTGCTCCACCTTACAGGTGAAAATGACATAAAGGACTCATAGCGCCCATAGCCTTGAAATCTTGGATAGCCCGGCGTTTTTCCCTCTTTGATGCGTCGAAAGAACGCCTTGTATGCTTTCTCCACGCGCCGCAGGACATCCTGTAACACCTGGGAGTGGATGTCATGATATTCTGGCCGGATCTCTTTGATCTCTGCTAATTGTGTGGCCTGCTGGGTATAGGTGAGGGCGTGTTCTTGTGTGATGCGCTTGCGCGTCGCTTCATCGTAATAATTCGGGTGTCGTTTGACCCTGATCTCATAGGCATCACGCCTCTCTTGCAAAGCAGCATTGTAGAGTTCTCTTGCCCGGTCCAGGGTCCATTGCAGTTGCTCCTGCTGCTTTTTTGTTGGGTACAGGCGATACTTATACGCCTTGAGTGTTTTCATCGCGGCGATTGATTCCTTTCTCCTGCCGTTGAATATACTCCTGTAACGCCTGGATGATTTCACCGTTTATGGATCGATGATGCCTTTCAGCGAGCCGCTTCATAGCAGCAGCGATCTTTTTGGGGTAACGTATATTCGTTGAAACAATCATCTTTTCCATGCTGCTATTTTACTACCATTTTAGCAGCATGTCAAGATTTCCCCATCCCGCTGCCCCAAATAAGGAACGTCCCTTCTATCCCTAGGTTTGAAGCCCAGGGTTTTACGGAACGGTTCGCTAAAAGTGCGCTTGACACAAGATAACAGCCCGTTTGCTCAGAAGTACTCTCACATGACAAAAAACATGATGATTGAAGTGCAGGATAGATCATTCCAAGCTCAACATTGGGCGTTCTCAGAAGTGCACCCAGGCAATGTCTGGAGATCTGTCAGAACTAGATAGGTGGGATCAAGCCCATCTCGATCACAAAACAGGGTATCAAGTACCTGAAGTAATCCCAACAGTAACCAACATTACCAACGCCATGGACATTTGTCAATACGTAGATGTATGCTTCCCTGTTATACTCTCTTCCTGTCTCTGTTTTTCCGATACGAGGAAACTTCCCTCCACCCCCTGCCAGGTCGCTTCACTTCTCGCAAACATACCACCAATAGCCCCCACGACTAGGAAAGCCCCTGTGAGTCCCGTGACGACGTAGAGCCAGACGCTATTGGGGATCAAAGGAGGATAATACGAATTCAGGATGGTATCGACAATGGCCAGCAGACCAGCAATCATCCCTACAACGGAACTGATCAGGAGGATAGGGATGGGCACAATACGACGAGCGCGTAATGCTTGCCGGTCCTTGAAATAGATCCACAAAAGGTCAATGAACAGAAAGACAGTGGCGAATGCCCACACGACCGTTGCCGCCCCGACACCCACAAAGTACACATCAGCCGCCAGATCAGCCGGTCTGCCCAGAAAGAGTCCGCTATAGGGGATCGCTATGAAGAACAGGACAACCAGTATGCAAGTAAGGATAGTTTGGAAGATGATCGCATTGGCAGGCACCCGGTTGCGATTGAGCTTACCCATCCCGGCAGGGAGACGCTGATCAATGCCTCCTACCAGGAGAAAGCGGGCATAGGTGTAGTTATAAACAACAGATGCAATAACTAAGGTGGCAATGATGCAGATGGCTGTTACGTTCCCTGCTATTGGACCAAGCGCCATATCCACGGTGCTCACCATTGAGAAAAGCACAAAGCTGGCGTTCTGGCCCTGGACGACAAGTACGCCAAAAGTCACCAGGAGATAAGCTACCAGGACGATGAGTGTCCCCCAGAGCAGGTGACGGGTAATTATTCTTCTCCGCGCCCGATCATTGGAGGCCATGAGCTCGCCACCCATATTCAGGGGCAGGTTGACGCCGAGGTAGCCCAGGGTAATCACGCCGAAGAGCGGGATATTCGCCCCTGTGAAAGGATTCCAGTCGGCGGTATGGTTGAAGTTTGTTGCAGATGGGTGCAGGTTGATCAACCACACGACGCCAGAGAGGAACACCAGGATTGCGGCTACCATGATGAGCCAGAACACCATGTTGACAATAGTCTGTACAGTGCGATGCCGCTGTAACGAAATGACGAAGGACAACAAAACAATTCCCAGCAGCACCACTCCCTGCGACCAAGGTTCCGTTAACCATTTCTGATTCAGCCCCTGCAGGTAGCTCACTGCAAGGTCGGCAGTCGCAAGGATAAGCAGCGAACAGGGAACCCAGGCACAGAAGCCGACGAAGAAGGACATGAATCCACCAAAAGCCTTGTGGGTCCAGGAATAGAGTGAACCTTCGTGTGGAAACATCACAGCCAGTTGGGCCGTGACGATTCCACAGGGTATCAGGAAGAGCAGCCCACCAACTAGCCAGAGGGTCATCCCAGCCGTTCCGCCAGCTACGGCGTTAGGGACGTTGGTAATGAAAAACAGGATGATAACAAACAATGCTATCAAATCCCGCGTGGTGAGGATTGGCGGAAGTGCTCTCAAAACATAATCTTCTGAGGCCAGTGGGGACGTCGATGGTAAAGATGGCCCGGCAAGTAGGTCCGCGTCGACCGTTTTCGACATATACTACCTCCATTGCTACTAAACAAGAACCCAAAAACACTTCTCGCGTACAACAGTAGGAGCTGCCTGTGTTCCCGGTTTCCGGGCAGCTGGCGGCCACTCTCATGGCCGTAGTGTCTACCCCCTGCACTCAAGGGTGGACACGACGAAATCAGTTTTAAGGGCAGTGCCAGATTACACCTCGCTCCGCATCACTGCTCGCAGTGCTCTGCGTGATGTGGAGTGGGGAGAGACACATCAAGGGCCGGGTTACGCTCAAAAAACCCGGTGGGCTTGAGCGAAAACCCGGTACAATGCACTGGCATCACCGGCCAGTCCTCCGGCCTAGGCACATGGTGTGCCCCAAACGTGTACCACAAAACAACGTTCGTGTTTTCTATGGACCGGTTGGCTGCGGTCCAGGCCGGTAGCCCTGCGCCACCCTGGTGCTGGTTCGGATAATCCCCAGCCGGGAACCGTTCGCGTGGATCATAGGGTGTGATCCAGAGGTGCTTGCGGGTAAAAGCTGCCCGCCGTAGAGCCGGAAAGCTCTCGTGGGCAAACGGTAGTACATTTTCCCCGGGGACCAGCTTGTAGCCAACCGGGTCGTCGAAACGATTGCGCACTGCAGGGTTGACGACCTTCCAATAGCGCGCCGAGAATGGATCGATAATTTGCTGCCCCTCGGCTTCGGTCGCCAATAACCGGGAGGTGGCAAAAAAGGCGTTGCCGTGCGGGTTGTCGGGCCCCAAAGGTACTGCCTCAGTGTGCACTTCGTACACTGAATTGGTTACTCCATCAACCATCATGTCCAGTCGCACATTGAAGAAGTGTTGGTGGATCAGTGCCACGAGCCCTGGAGCCACGAGCGTGCCATATTTTGGCGTCTCTCCTGGGGGTATGGCCCTGCAATTCATTACTCCAGTCAGTTTGACCTCGTATTGAATCGAGCCATCCTGGTAGAAATACCAGTAAAAGCCGTAATCATAGTGACCGACTGTGGCGAAGAACGAGACGACCAGCCGCCGGGATCTCCGGACCTGCACTTCGCCAGTACGCCAGTCGGTATGCTTCCAGAGAACTCCATAGTCCTCTTCGTGCATGCAGATGGCGTTCTTGAGGACAACTGCTTCGCCTGACCCATTTGAGACTACTGCATCGAAATAGTGAATATACCCCAGGCAATCGCAACCTAGTTCGAGACTGTTGGCCATCACACCCAGCCCGTGCTCGCCCATGTCGAGTACGTTTTTGCGGTAATGTGCCTGGCCCGGGTCGCCGTATGGTACGATCATCTCTGCCAGGCTTGCTCTGTAGAGGATCGGACGCACCCGCCCCTGGTCCTCGTAACCAACTGTGTAGAGAACCAACCCTTCCCGCGGTGTAAAGCCAAGACGGAAGCGCCATTTCTGCCAGCACACTTCATGCCCATCAACCTGGAAGCTTGGCCCATCAGGCTGCGCGATCTCTACAGGTTTCAGGTCGTTGCGGAGAGGACCGGCGCTATCAGGCCCATAGTTGCCGGGCTCCGGTGGGATCGGAATATCTCCCTGGTCTTCGACCTTGAGCACCTGCATGGCATTGAGATCGACAAGCGCGAGCAGGCCTTCAACGGGGTGTGCATGACCATTATCCCCCGGATATGACCGCACAAATATGATCGGCCGGGAGAGCCTATGTGTACCTTCGACCGCTTCGCCGTAATTCCCTGCAGGCCATGGCTCGACCATCACCAGGTCAAGATCATGAATCCCCCGCCGCTGCAGCGCGGCCTGGAATGTAGGATCTGCTTTGACCAGCCGTTCCACCTCCAGGATTTCCTCAAAAGAAATAGAAGGCTGAACGCCAGGCACCCGCCTCCACTCCTTGACCCTGTCCTCTGACAGAGATACAATAGCCTCATAGGTAGCCTCTTCGGCATGGTCAAGCAGAATAATCATTGCTTCCCTGCCCACAATGGAATCGGGGTGATACGCGAGCACTTCATTTTTGGGGGGTTCATGAAGTGAGACAGAGATGAAGCGTTCCCGTTCACCCTGGCGCCGTTCCTCGCGCAGAATACGAACAGCCTCAATCACTTCCTGAGCCGAGAGAGGCTCCAGCGGGTGGAGCAAGCGAGGGAGGTCAACGGCTGACATGCCACATCCTTTCTAGGGTCTCTAGTGTCAAAAGCGAAGGAAATCCGCACTTACCAATTTGTATTGGCACATAAACAGAGATAGAACCGGGTCGGTCACACGCTCTTTTCTAAATCCTCCCAGGCAGCCTGGCTGTTGGCGAATAAGCTTACTACTGCAAGGGCAAGGAGACATGCCGCAATTATGCCTCCGACCAGCAGTAACCAGGCGCTATTGGGTATAAGTGTGGGTATCCAGGAATAGAGCAAGGTATCTACAATCGCCGCCATGCATACGATGGGTCCCAATATCATACTGATCCAGAGAATCGGCAAGGGAACAACCTTTTTGCTCCGGACAAAACTCCGATCTCGCAGATACAGGATCACCAGATTGACAAATGGAAATATAAACGAAAACGCCCAGGCAATCAAGAGCGCCGCCGCTGTCACAGCATACGCTTTGATGGTCAGTACTGCTGGGTCCCCAAGAAGCGTGATGAGCGGCGCAACAAAAAAAATCAGGAAGCTGTAGCCAATCGCCACCAGAGTCTGTGCAATAATGGCATTGGCCGGAACCCGATGTTTGTTGAGCTTTCCAAGGTTTAGCGGAAGTCGTCGATCAATGGATGCGACCATGATCAGGCGTGCCGATGTGTGATTCTCGAACACGCCTACGATTATAAAGAATAACATGATCCCAACGAAGGTCGCGTCCGCGGCAATTTTGCCCAGGCCCTTGTCAACCGTATCAATTAACAACTGGACTGGATTCGGCGCAGCAAATGCTGCATTTTGCCCTTCAACGACCAGCACCGCAAAATTGAGAATGAGGTATCCTCCCATGACTATCAAGGCCCCCCAGAGGAGATGGCGGGTAATTGCTCTTCGGTCTGCTACCTCGGCAGCCATGTTTAATGGCATATTAGCTCCCAGGAGCGCCAACGTAACAGTACCCAGTAGGTAGATATTCCCTGTTTGTGGGTCAAAGCTTATACCATAGCCCGAGAGGTCACCAAGGTTCGTTGCGGAAGCTTTGCCCTTAAGCAGCCATATCACCGCGGCTATGCCTATCAGCCCGACCACGGCGAGGATACAGACAGCTGTATAGTTAATGATATTTTGCACTAGACGGAAACGCTGGATTGAAATGATCCCTGCAAGGGTGATTATCCCAATGATGACCAGGCCCTGCTGCCAGGCCTCAGTTAGCCAGGAATTATTGAGCGCTTGCAAGCAATTCACGACGACGAAGGCTGCGCTGACCAGCGACAAAATGCCAGGAAGCCAGCCACATAAAGTGATAAAAAAGCTCCAGAAGGCTCCCAGCGCGTGGTAAGTCCAGTTGTAAAGAGATCCTTCATAGGGATACAGAACTCCCAACTGAGCAACAACGATAGCACAGGGAATAAAAAAAAGTGTGCCGCAGAGAATCCAGTAAGTGAACGCGGAAGCACCTCCGGTCGCAATGCCTGTGATGTTGCTGACCCAGAATACCGCCATTATGAAGGCAGCTGTCATATCGAATGTTCCCAAAATAGGCGGCATTACCTGGGGAACATATGTTTCGGAAAGCAAAGCTGTTCGTTCAGAAACCTGCTTGGGCGTTGCTGGCTCTGCAGCAATTTCTGGCAAGATGAAAACGGGTTGTTTACTCGTTGTCATTATCCACCTCAAAAAGCGTCGCTGTTTGGAACGCGGTCTGTAGGGCAGCGAAGCAAAGTAGCGACGCTTGAATCCTCGCTAAAAACACATTATGACCCTGAAAGTTTTTTTGTATTAATAAAGCGCTCGCGTCCTGCATTGATCGATACATTTATATCATACAGGTAGGTACGTACAAAGTAAAATGAAAATAGTACTACCCTGTCCCACTCGAAGGCTTTTAGAAGTAATCACAGTGGTCCTGCGAAGCGCACTCGTAACAATGTCTCTTGTGCACATCATAACCTGACCATGTCCGCTTTGTGAAGGAGGTGATTCCAAAGAAGGAAGTCCGAAAAAACCGAGCTACCCACCCCGCCATTTGAGGACTTTGAGGGCCATTAGGTAAATACTCCCAGGTGCTTGCATTAGTCATAAATATACTTTAGAGTCAACTTGGAGTCATCTATTCCTCATGAGAGGAGCCACCTTCTATGGAAAAGCAGCCACAACTCGATGCAGCACAACAGCCTTCGGCTACAGGCGACATGAATCCAGAGTCCTTTCGTCATTATGGGCACCAGGTAGTGGACTGGATAGCAGATTATTTAGGGGACGTAGGAAAATACCCGGTGCTCTCGCAAAACTCTCCTGGCGCTATCCGTTCTGCGCTCCCTGCCCATCCACCAGCCCAACCAGAGGCGATGGAAGCCATTCTGGCCGATGTTGATCACATTGTATTGCCAGGTATCACCCACTGGAATTCGCCAGGTTTCATGGCGTACTTTAGCATTACCGGCTCTGGCCCCGGCATCCTTGGTGAGATGCTCTGCAGCGCGTTAAATGTCAACGCAATGCTCTGGCGTACCTCTCCGGCTGCAACGGAATTAGAACAGGTCACGCTCGACTGGCTGCGCCAGATGCTCGGCTTACCCCACCCATTGTTTGGAGTGATCAACGATACCGCCTCCTCCGGCGTCCTATATGCTCTGGCGGCAGCGAGAGAGGCCATACCTGATTTGCATATTCGCCAGAAAGGCCTGTCTGGGCGCGCTGAAGTTCCCCGTTTGCGCTTCTACACCTCTCAGGATGCCCACTCATCGGTAGACAAAGCTGGGATCGTCCTGGGCATAGGCCAGGAAGGGCTGCGCAAGATTGGTACTGACAGCGAGTTCCGCATGGATGTTCTGGAACTTGAGCGCGCTATCCAGGAAGATATCGCTGCTGGCTGGCGACCCTTCGCCGTCACTGCCACCGTCGGCACCACCTCAACTAGCAGCATCGATCCCGTACCACAGATCGCTGACATCTGTGAACGATATGCTCTGTGGCTGCACGTCGATGGATCATACGGGGGCATGGCAGCCATTGATCCCGACATGCGTTGGGTGCTGGGGGGATGCGAGCGAGCTGACTCCCTGATCGTTAATCCACACAAATGGCTCTTTACACCTCTCGACTGTAGCGCCTTCTACACACGCAAACCAGATGTGGTCAAAGCTGCCTTCAGTCTCATCCCTGAATTCCTGCGCAATGCAGAAAGCCTGGGCGATGAAGCGCCAAATCTCATGGACTATGGGAATGCACTGGGCCGGCGTTTTCGCGCGTTGAAACTATGGATGATCATGCGTTACTTCGGGCAAGAAGGGTTGGCGGCACGCATCCATGAACATATTCACCTCGCCCAACTCCTGGTCCAGTGGATCAACGAAGCTCCAGACTTTGAACTTATGGCCCCGACACCATTCAGCCTGGTCTGCTTCCGCGCCCATCCACGCGGTATCGCTGGTGAAGCGCAGCTTGAAGCCTTGAATGAGCGCTTGATGAACCAGATCAATACTGGTGGCCGCTTCTTCCTTTCTCACACCAGGGTGCACGGCAAGTTTACCATTCGTGTGGCCATTGGAAACTTACGCACGACAGAACAGGATATACGAGTTCTCTGGACAGAAATACAGGCACATCTCGCGCCTGAGATGGAGACCGCCTGATCCCCCCGCACTGGCAATCAATCAAAATGATCTGCCACTTGCCAGCACTACGATGAATAGACATACCAGGAGAATAGCAAACAAGACGAGGGCATTAAGAGTATCATTACTGTCCCCCAATGGCGGTAATTCCTCTGGGCGGGGCAAAAGTGGCGGCTGTACATCCAGGTCCTCAGCCGGTGTCAACGGTATTGGCAGAGCCTGCGCGACACTGGCAGCGGCTATTGGCGGTTCTGCTCGCATTGCCTGGGCCAGCCACTCGCTGCCCCTATAGTTGGCACGAGGTAGTGACGGACTTGCCGAACCTATAGTTTGCAAATCATTCAGTAATTCGGCAGGGCGCTGGTAACGCTGGCTGGCAATAGGACGCAGCCCTTTTGCCAGAATGGCACTAAATTGTGCAGAGATATTCGGGTTGAGCCGCTGTACCTGGGGGATGTTCCCGTCAACTTCTGTGGGAATACTACCTGTGATCAGATGATAGGCGGTCGCCAGCAGCGAATACAAGTCCGATCGTCCATCCACCGCTCCGCGCATGAGTTCCGGTGCCGTATATGGCGAGAAACGCGAGCGCTCGATGCCCGTAATGAACTGCGTTGCACCGCTCATCAACACTACAGAGAAGTTCGTGAGAGTATATACCGATCCATTATGAGTAGCAATGATGTGTTCCGGGCGGATCAGGCCATGTACGAGGGGAGGCATTTGCTGCGACAGCAGTTCCAGTACTTCAGTTATTTGTACGCAACATTCAATCACATCTTGCTCTGGCAGCGCCCGTCCAGTACGATGCATGCGAGCGAGTAAAGACTCTCCAACAATGGGTTCAAAAACAAAGAAAGTGCGTTCCTGGTCGCTAAAGGCGTCAGAGAGTGTTGGAACGCGTGGATGCCTGCTTATAGAAGCCAGTGCCATAGTTGTAGCACGTAGTCTAGCCTGGATGCCGCTGGATGCCATTTCCGGCAGCACAACTTCCCAGATCATTACCTGAGACCCTCCACGCTGGGCATCCTGACCAATCCACATCGCTTCAAATGCCCCATGCGCCCACTCCTGACGGCTTCGCAATTCGAGCACGCGATAACGACCACCATGCAGAATAGTACCAGGCAAGAGAAGGCGAACAGCCCACATCGGAGAGCTTTGCCTGGTTCTAGTTTGAGGCACTGTACCGGATGGCTGCTGCGGCGAGTATGGTATCCCCCCACGCCCCATCTGTTCACCATAGCGAGAATCCGAGATCAAACGGCGAGTTCGTAATGGTGACTGCACGCGCGAGACATCCTGCGGCAGCGGTCCTGTAAACCGGGAGACGCGGGCCGGCGGCAACGCTCGCGAGGTAACATTACGCGGTGGCACAACACTGTTGTCGAGAGTACCTGCCTGAGGTAGGGCCTGCCCTTTGCCAGCTTCACCCCTAGGTGCCAGGCCTTCAAAGGTATCCTGCTTTGAAATTTGATTTGCAGGCACAGCAGTAGAAGGATATGGAGCAAACGATGGCGTAGATGCCGGAGCAACAAAGGGGGTTGGTATATTGGGCAGAGGTCTCGAGGTCTGTGAATAAGTAGTGCCCTGTCTTGGCGTAGATATCCTGCCTGGTGGGGTCATTGACGCTGCAGATCCAGGGCGGGCCGTATCCAAAGGTAGACCTGTCGAAGACAAGTTCCGCCCACCCTGTCTCGATATCCGTAACATCAGGCCGCAACGCGCGCAAGAACTCCAGCTCGCATCATTCTCACTGCCGCAACGTGGACAAATCATGCTATACCCCTCTCATCAAACTCGCCAATCGGGATGCCCCCTGCCTTGACGTATCGGGAGAAACGCTTGCCCCTTGCAGGGGGATGTGTTCTATGCCAGGAATGCCTAAACCATCACCGCCTGTGTGGGTTTGCCTACTCAATAAGGCTCGCTTTTATTATTCAGCAGTGATGCATCTACCTTTGTAGAGTATAGAGGACGATATCGATAACTGTCAACATGCATAACCCAACTGGGTGCTACTCCAACCATAGAACATGCCGCAGGAGGACTGCCTGCTTGAGCGGGCAGAGGAATGTGGCCTCGTCTTTCGACTTTTCTGTGCTACAATGAGAATACGAGAGAGGAGAAAACATTTCATGACCGACAACAAGAACCTCGTAGCTTTGCAGCAACAAATCGAGGCCGATATCACACAACTGTTTGCTGCCGAGGACGAGGGATTGCAATACACTCTGGCTGCCGCCAAAGAGGCTGGCCTGCCCCAGATCCAGATATCCCCGATCCAGGGCAAGTTCTTGCAGTTTCTGGCGGCGGCATGTCAGGCGCGCAAAATTCTGGAAATCGGCTCGCTGGCAGGCTATAGTGGCATCTGGCTGGCACGCTCCTTACCCGCCAGCGGGCGCCTGATTACCCTGGAAGTGAATCCACGTCACGCCGAGGTGGTAAGCAACTCCTTCGCCAGGGCCGGAGTCGACAATCGCGCCGGGGTGCGAGTCGGTAAAGCACTTGATCTGCTACCTCAATTGGCAAGCGAAGCACCGTTCGACCTCGTCTTCATCGATGCCGATAAGCAACCCTACCCCCAATACCTTGACTGGGCGCTCCGCTTGACGCGGCCCGGCAGCATCATAGTAGCCGACAATTGCATACGAGGAGGTACCGCGCTGCACGAGTCAAAAGACGAAGCTACAGCGGGCCTGTTTGAATACAATAGACGTATCGCTAGCGACCCACGACTGGTATCCCTGGCTCTACCGATGGACGACGACTTTACGGATGGCTACGCTATCGCCGTTGTGAGATCATAGAAGTACCATACAAGCTACCTTGTTGGTGAGTCTCTCCTGGAGGTGTTCTCCGTTAGAGAACGAGTGTCTCTCGTCGTGAGCTCTCAAAAGCACGTCCAGGATCAAACGTGTTGAGTTCGATGGTCGCGTGATCGAATGGAGCAGGGATGCGGACATGACCGTCATCAACATCGCCCGAAAGCACTGCTTCGACCAGAAGCGCGGTAATCGGAGCGTGCATCAGTCCATGCCCTGAGAACCCAACCGCGTGGACGAGGTTCTGCTGGTGCGTATCGCGGCCGATGAGCGGGTTGGCGTCTGGTGTGGTGCCATAGAACCCACAGGTTGTCGCTGTTAATCCGCCTGAGTTAGCAAGCAGCGGAGAGAACTGCTCTACTTGTTCGAGAATGGCATACCCGTAGTTGTCAATGCCGTTATCATGGCGAAATGCTGGGTCAACGCGATCCTGATCGGCATCGCTGAAATTTATCTCAGGCTCGGTCTCGTGTGCCCAGGCGAGCAACAAGAGGTCGTGTTCTGGTCGTGAGTGCGCCCCTCGATGGCTCCCTACACCGTAGATAATCATGGGAAGCTGGTGCCACGCTGTTCCGTCCATGACAGACTGCGAAGGTCTCAGAAAATAGAGGTAGCGTTTGAGCGGAGTAACAGAGAGTGTCATACCGCCAATGCGTGGACTGAGGCGAGTTGCCCAGGCGTTGGTTGCGTTGACGAACCAATCAGCCTCAATCGTGCCCCTGTTTGTCACGAGCGCACTGATGCGATCAGCATGTAGTATGGCGCCAAAAACCTCGGTATGCTGGTGGACCTGCACGCCCAGTTCTTTTGCTCGCCGGAACCCTTCATTGTAGATCATATGGGGCAAGAGAAAGCCATCGGTCGGACACCAGGTTGCTCCTATCAAACGGTCAGAGCGTAGATAAGGCCAGCGTTCCTGGACGATCTGCGGGGTCAGCACTTCAACAGGAAGCCCAAGCCGCTGCTGCATGCTTGCTGCCGTTTGTGCGTGGCGCCAAATTTGAGCTACCTCGTGTTGTCTGCGGGGTTGCCATGCAGGGATGGCACCGGGGGCTTCGTAGAGAAACAGGTAGCCGTTCTGCCGCATAACAGGTTGCTGGCGGGTATCTGTAGCACTGTGCAAGAGATCATGGAAGTGGCTGTACCACCACTCACTATATTGCATCCCGACCACCGTCTCTTCAGTGCTGAACTGTGCTCGAATACCTGCCGCAGAACGGCTGGAAGAACCATTGCCCACCTGTGCCTTTTCCAGTACCGTCACACGGAAACCACGCTCTGCCAGTCGAACGGCGATAAGTGCGCTGCTTGCACCACCACCAATAATGATAACATGCTCGGCGGAAGAGGAAAGTGCCATAATTGATCATCCTCCTTAATTCACAGTAACCGCTGTTTGCTTCCCATCACTGGCATCACCTTTCTGACGAGCTGCATGAGATAGCAGACGGTGCTTTCGCGTGCTTGGTTACCCTAGGGTGTTTGGTTTTCTCTCGTGGTCGCTCTTGCGTAACCATAAGGAGATACGCTCAGGCTGCATCGTTTCCCGGACCACCGCAACGAGATGCTCACTTATTTGCGTCAGCTCAACCTCATTGCGCAGGGTCGCACTGAAGGCCGCCACCGTGCGAGCAGCATCATACTTGCGCCGGTAGAAACGGTGGTCAATGATGGCCTGGATGCGCTGGCGCAAGGGTTGGAAGAGAGCAGCAATGGCCAGGGTCGAGGCAACAATGACGACGGGAGACTGCGCCAGCTGCCCAGTGAACAGGCGCACCAGTGACCCCAGACCGATCACCAGGCCAACATAGACCAAAGCCAGCGAGATCGTCAGCGTGCCATAGACGAGCGTGCGATTGATCAGCACGTCGATGTCGTAGAGGCGATACCGCAAAATCGAGAAGCCAATGGAGAGCGGGATCGCGAGGGAGGCGATGGGGAGGGTGAGCGTCCACACTTCATTCAATAAAAGAGAGTTGTAGAGGGATGGGATGGAGCTGATGAGAAGTAATCCGATGAAAACTCCGACGAACACCGTGACTCCAAAGACCACCCACTTGGTCTGTTGGCGTTGGGTAGGCGTGGAGACACGTCGGTAGCGGTAGATTTGCGAGAAGATGATGGGTCCATAGAGCACGAGATAAATCGGCAGGGTGAGCCACCCTGGCCAATTCGCATTGAAAGGTGAGATGGGGGAAGGAAAGTTGCCGCAGAAGGCATAGATGATGTTGAGCAGCAGGATCAGTCCCATCCAGCGCGGGACCAGTCGTCCATTGGGGAAGAACAGAAAGAACCCACCGAACGAGACTTGCGCCAGAAAGTTCACGAGACCGAAAGGCACATCAAGGACGGGAGAGGTGAGTGCCAGCGCTACGAGGGAATTGCCTGTGAGAGTTATGCCCAACATCACGAGAAAAAAGGCGGAAAGCCTCGCCAACCAGTCATCGGAGCTGCGCCAGAACAGCAGGAAGTCGGCTGCGCACCAGATGGCTGCTATGATCGCGATGAAGATGGTGAGCACAGCGGCATATTCACTCACCGAGAAGCCATGAGAGACGAGGTCCTGGAGATCCTTGACACTCAGTCCCCCGGTGAGACACGCGCCGGGGCCACACACCTGCGCCCTTTGCAGTTGCTGATAGTAGACTGGGAGGCCGACAACAAAGAGTCCCAGGCTGGGGACGACCAGCGCCAACCACACGGCGCGGGCCATGTGGAGCCAGGAGCCAGATAAGCGTGTAGTCGCGGTGTTGGAGACAACCGGCCTACTTCCGCTCGTTTGTTCAGTATCAGCCAGGTTCATACATCTTTCCCTTACAAGAGAGAGGAAAAACTCAACGACTCAGAGAGGTTTCTATCAGCCTCTGCCATATCATATCATAGTTGCCAATTTTATGGACAAATATTCCATTGTCCACAAAATCAACGTTAACCTACATCCGTTGAAGTCTCTGAGCTGGCCCAGAGGCCCAACTGGATGGGAGGATCGACTACGGCGATCCTAAACTTCTGCTTCCAGTGCTCATGACGGCGCATGAGTAACGCTTTGACCTCGGCTCGACTCGTGCAGGCGCGTAATTCCTCGTCATAGAGGCGAGCGGCAATGTTCTGGGAAGCATTGAGGTCGGCGTGTGTCGTGTGACCGCAGACCTTGCAGCAGAACGTCCGCTGATTGGGTCGGTTCTTGCGATCTACGTAGTGGCACACATGACACTGCTGCGATGAGTAGGCACTTTTGACGCGAGTGGCGGCTATCCCTTGTTTGGTCACGTTCCAGGCGACCTGGTTGGGAATATGACCCAGGTTCGAGGCTCGCATGTAGGCATTCATGGCTCTTGCTTTGTGCCGCATGGTCGCCACGGAAAGCTGCTCATAGGCGAACTGACACCCTTCATGCTCAGTAAAGCAGAGGTTGACGGCCCGATTGATCTCTTGCCGCACATGACGGATGAGGCGCTGTCCTGTCGCGCTTGAAGTCGAAGGGAGTCTCTTGACACCCTTCTTTTCCAGGCACTTGCGCAGTTTGGCCTTTCTGCGGCGTTTTTCCCGATCTCGCTTCTGTCGCTCTCGCAGCTTTCCGTTGAAGGTACCATACTGTTTGCCATCAGAGGTGGTGATGAAATTGGCAATGCCCACGTCAATCCCGATGACGGGCGCATCGGGAGGAGTCTGAACCGTCACCATGTCATTATAGGAGAGGGTCAACCACCATGCTCCATCGCGTTTGTTGAGCGTCACGCTGCTGTTGATCGTGCGGCGCTTGCCTGTTTTTGGATCGGTGAGGACCCCAATGTGGTAGTTGGACAGCTTGACGGGAACGAAAAGTTGTTGACGAAATTCAAGCGTACTGATCGTGAGCCAGTAATCAAAGGTCGAGTCGTGCGAGGGCTCACACTTCACCACATTGGCATTGGCCTGGATACAGGTTTGCTGAAGGGTAGGGACATCCCACTCACGCCATTCCGGTTCTTTCGCTCCTGCTTCCAGCGTCCTGTCTGCTTCTTGCTCCTTATCCTCTGCAAGCGCGTCGAGGTAATCTTGATACGCGTTGGCGCGGTTGGTGCGCCACGATTTGGCGATGCCTGCTGCCTGTTGAATGGCGACGCGATGCCACCGCTCAGAAAGAGAGGTCACCAAGCAAGGAGCATGAAAGCTGTCTGGTAGCTCGTCGGTACAAAAGAGCGTGACGTACTGTTGACAAAGCGCGAGATAAACCTGCGCAAGTTGGTCGAGCACGCTGAGCTTGCCCAGATTGGTTTCTTCCAGGCGGATATGGGTCACAGCTTTGGTAACGCGCTGTGGCTCACCTTTTTTCGCCCGTTTCTTGCGCTTCTTCATCGCTTTCCTGCTCCCTACTGTTCATCTGGGTTCTGTGTCTCTGTGCTCTACGATATCTTTCCTTTTACATGGTTTGCAAAGCGGTGATCCGTTCCGAGAAGACAAAGCTCTTGAACGTCTGTGGAGCGTTCTCCATGAGAGCTTCCATCCAGCCGGTGATGCGTCCGGCTTTCCAGAGAGCAGGCATGGACGGCTCATGCATCACGGCCTGAAGGTAGTCACAGACGGTGTGACTGGTCAGGGGAGAGGCTGGTCGATGACGTTCGTCGTAAAATTCGAGATAGCCGGTGGTACGCCCGTCGCTAAAAGGGTCATCGGCGCTTGCCAACAAGATCATCGCATTTCCTACCTCAACGATGCTCTGTTCTGCCATACCCAAAGTCGCTCCCTTCACTTTACGACTGGCTCTCCTGCCACTATGCTTGCGGATGTGGAGAGGCTAGACTTGCTGTAAGGTTGGCTAGACTCTCTATCGGCCTACGCAGGAATGTAGGCCTTTTGTGTCTACAAGTTCTCACACCACTGAAGCGAAATACCAATTATCTCCCTGCCTTAAACTGTAATGGTTTAACTACCACAGTTTAATTGTACCATCCTATCTTGTTGTAGTCAAGTGGCCCACCTGCTATACTGAAGGCAATCTACTACAAATGAGGTGTTGTATGCTTAGGCTCCGTGTCAAAGAAATAGCTCAACAGCAAGGTCTCGGTCAAGGCAAACTCGCACGAATGGCCGATGTTGATATTAAGACGCTTGCTCGTATCTATAAAAACCCGTATGCAGAAGTCTCGTCTGTGACGCTTGAAAAGCTTGCCCGCGCATTATCTATCTCCATCGCAGATTTGATTGAAGAAGTCAATGAAACTGAGAAATAGCTGGACCTTGCTGAACTTAGCGACTATTTGCAGTCTCGTTAGGTGTTTTTTAGGGAGAGTTATGTTGGGGGGTGTTTATTGAGAGGTCTTAAGAGGCTAAAAATGTGGAGTAAAAGTCCACATTTTGCTACATTTGTCCATATTTTCTAAAACATGTTTTGATACCTCCATCTCGCAATCGTTAGAGAAAGCTTAAGGATGGTGTGGTATTCTTTATTACATGACCATCGATACTGATTTTCATAGTCATATATGTCCTAGCTCTGCTCACGAAATGGTGGGGGCCGCACAGAAAAAAGGACTGCGTGTGCTTGGCATCTCTGAACACGTTTTTCAGATGAACGAGGTTCATCCATTATTGGAGCATATGCCGCAAGAAGGCCCACTGCTCACCCTAGCCGCCTACACCGACCAGGTGTACACAGATGCGCAGCAATTGCAGTTCGATGTGCGCCTCGGCCTGGAAGTTGATTTTATCCCAGGTAAAGAACGAACATATTCAGGCGTTTCTACAAGGACATGATTGGGATTTTCTCATCGGCTCGGTGCACGAGATCAACGGCGAACTCTTCGAGGTTGACAAAAAATGGAGCCGGGAGCAAGGCGAGACATTATGGCTGCGCTATTTTGAATTGTTGTGTGCAGCTGTAAGCAGTGGTTACTTCAGCCTGGTGAGCCATCCTGTACGCATGCGTGTGAAGCCAGTTATCAGCACAACGATTGTCGAGGCACAGGGAGTAACCCGCGACTTTCATGGCGGTGGGGGAGTTGTTCATGCCTTGCGTGGAATAGACCTGCGTATCGAACCGGGCGAATTTGTGGCACTACGTGGGCGCTCAGGTTCCGGCAAGACAACACTGCTTAATATTTTGATTGGCCTCGATAATCCAACGCAGGGTCGGGTGATCATTCTTGGCGAGGACCTGGCCCGTTTGAGTGAGACAGAGCGTGCCCGCCTGCGTCGCGAGAGCATCGGCATGATGTTCCAGAATGCGCATCTGTTCCCATCGCTCACTGCGCAAGAAAATGTAGAAGTACCGCTAAGACTGGCCCGCCTTGACCCCATGCAGCGCACACAGAAATCCAGGCGTGCCTTAGAGATGGTCGGATTGGCACTCCGAGCGCATCACCGTGGATTAGAACTTTCCGGCGGTGAGCAGCAGCGTGTAGCACTGGCGCGTGCGCTGGTGCATGAACCGCGCTTCATCGTAGCCGACGAGCCAACGGGCAACCTGGATTCTGTGACCGGGCGCGATATCGCGCAGTTGCTGCATACTATCACCCACCAATCACAAATCGGATTGTTGGTGGCTACCCACGATGCTACAGTAGTGGCCGTGGCTGATCGTATCTTGCACCTCCATGACGGGCGCATTGTGGAGGTAGCGACCGTCTGAGTCCTCTCACCCTGGCACAATCATCGGGTGGCCCCCGTGGTTTGCATGAGGGCCAATGTCCTTTGCTTTGAACCTTGCCTTAACAAAATACTCCGGGCATCCGTAATGGCCGATTTATCGGCCTCGCTGGCTGTTCCGCAATCCAGTTTAAAAAGTGAAAGTCCATAATCCGCCTACAATAGAAAACGCAGGGGTGCCAGGAGACGCTCCCTGAGTATTAGATACCATGGACGCTTAGTCCACTCCTCGAGGGTCAATTCAAACGCGTTCGTCGTATCCCACGTGAATAACTCTTCCATCTGTTTGGCCACTTCCTCGCTGTAAACCTCAACATTGATTTCATAGTTGCCAACCGCACTGAGACGATCCAGGTTAGCTGTACCAATGGTTGACCACTGACCATCGATGGTACAAGTTTTCGCGTGCAGCATACTGCGATAACCAAAAACGCGTAACCCTCCTTTCAGGCAAGCCGTGAAGTAGCTGCGCGCAAGCCAGTCGACAAGCTGATGATTGGAGTCCCATGGGACAAGCACTCGTACATCCACGCCACGCTTAGCTGCTGCAACAAGAGCTTCAAGCAGTACACCGTCAGGAACAAAGTAGGCATTGGTCAGCCTGATCGAGTGTTCCGCCCTGGTAATGGCTTCGATGTACATATCGCGAATAGGAAATACCAGTTGCAGTGCGCTCGTTCCACGTAGGTTGATATACGCATCAAAGCGACGTGGGTAATGCCGTGTAATATGGACGCGTTTGGGGTTTCGCTGGTTCCAGAAGTCGATAAAGGACTGGGCTATATCGGCGGTTGCAGGTCCCTCAATACACAGGTGAGTATCCCGCCACTCTGTGGCGTAGAGGCTGCCCAGGTTATAGCCACCAATGAAGCCAGTATGTCCATCTACAACAAGCAGTTTGCGATGATCCAGGGCATAACGCCGGGGATCGAGCAAGTGCCAGGGACGCTGAATCGGCCGGAATTTCAGCATATGAATGCAAGGAGGAAAGATTTTGAAGTCGCGCTGTACTACCGTATTGGCAAAGCTGTCGAAGATCACAAACACCTCCACTCCCTGCTCAGCCTTCCGTATCAAGTGGTCCTTGAAGGTCTGACCTACACTATCACCCTTCCAGATATATGTCTCCAGGTAAATGCTCTCCTGCGCCGCGTCAATAGCAGCCAGCATCGCGTCAAAGAGGTCGCGACCATAATTATAGATTTGCAGGACATTTTCTCCAACACGCACTTCGTTCAGATGGGGATGTGGAAAATTTGCATGTGCCTGTTTCATCTCTTCTTAGCCTCCTATGCCCGGCGATACCTTCGCTATGGCAGCGCGAGATCAAGTACTTCGAGCCCTCAACCTCGACACCGCGTCAAAATACCAAGCCATGTTTCATTTTATCACCAGGGTTACCATGACTACAGGTGTGCTGCCTCCGCCAGTATAGCAGAGAAAGCTGTAATAATACCGGGCTTTTCTTCTGAGGGAGCAACGTATAGACGTTTGCATGATACAATAGTAATTGGTAGGCAGTACATCTAACGACCTGTGATGCCCAGACGAGGACAAGCACTATGCCAGGACCGATCTATGTAATTGGACATAAAAACTCCGACCTGGACTCCGTCGCCTCGGCCTACGCCTATGCGCGGCTGTTACGACTGCAAGGCGAGGAACAGGCTATTGCCGCCCGCCATGGTGAACTGAAGCCGGAGGTGCGCTTTGTGCTGGAGCGCTACCAGGTTGAACCACCCGAAGCGCTGGAGGACGTGTATCTTCAGGTGCGCGATGTCATGAGGCGTGGTGTGATATCTGCCCGCGTCGACCAACCTCTCCTAGAAGCCGGGCAATTGCTCCAGGAACACAATCGACGTTCAATGCCCGTAGTAGACTCTGAAAACAAAGTGCAGGGCATTATCGCTGTTGAAGACTTCGCCAAGCTCTTCTTCAACGATCTTGATCCACAGTCGGTCAACCGTGTACCCTTACAACGGGATAACCTGGTGCGCGTACTCCGAGGGCGCGTACTGGTTGAAGGCCGCCGCAAGCTGGGAAACCGCGTACTGGTGGGAGCAATGCAAGCCGAAACGATGGCCGACTATATCGAGCCAGGCTGCCTGGTGGTGCTCGGAGATCGCGAGGACGCGCAGCTTACAGCAATAGAACGCGGAGCAGCTGCGCTGGTGATTACCGGCGACCTGCTCGTTTCTGAACGCACAATAGCAGCAGCCAGAATGCGCGGTGTAATGGTCATCAGCACTGCGCATCATACCTTTACCGTCGTGCGCCTGATCAACCTGAGCACCAGCACGCAGGATATTATGTATCGCGAGTTTGACTTTTGCCACCCGGAAGACCAGATGAGCGAGGTACAGCCCACGTTGGCCCGCCGTCGCTCGCTGCCTGTGGTGGATAGCGCTGGCAAGCTTGTAGGATACCTCTCACGCACAGACCTGCTCAATGCGCGACCCAAACGCGTTATACTGGTGGATCACAATGAACAGTCACAGGCCGTCGATGGCATCGAAGAGGCCGAACTGCTGGGCATTATCGACCATCATCGCATTGCCGACGTCCATACCAACAAGCCCATCATGTTCAGAGCCGACCCCGTTGGCTGCACCGGCACTATTGTCGTAGGACTCTATCATGAAGCAGGCATAGCTATTCCACGCGAGGTGGCTGGACTCCTGCTAGCAGGTTTGCTCTATGATACCTTGATCCTCCGTTCTCCTACCTGCACCTTGCGCGACGAGCGCGTTGCAGCCGAACTGGCCGCTATCACGGGTGAAGATATAGAGCAGTTCGGCCAGGCCATTTTCACCGAGGCCGCCGCCCACCTGAGCGAGCGTTCTGCCGAAGACCTGCTCACCGCCGATTTCAAAGAATTCACTGTCGGCGATGCCAGGTTTGCCATCGGAACGGTCGAGACGGCCAGCCCGGCAGCCATCGAGAAGCGTATCCCCGAACTGCTTTCTACCATGCGCCGGCTCGCTCAGGAGCGTGGTTATACATCCTTCCTGTTCATGATCGTTGATATCATTCATATGCGCTGCCATCTACTGATTTCCGGAGCCGAACAGGCCGTTGCTGAGGCACTGGGACGCCCGTTGGAAGCAGATGGACATAGCTTAATAGTGGAAGGCCTCGTCTCCCGCAAGAAACAACTGGTACCCCTCCTGCCGCGCATCCAGGCCCGACTCACCGCACCAACGGTCCCACGAGTCTAAGCGCTTTTCAGAACGAGGGTGCCTGTATAATTCTTGCAAGGTCTAACCCAGAAAAACAGCAGCCAGTAGATACAAGGGAAATAGCGATGACAACTCCAACGGATAACCCCAAAGTCGCGGAAATTCGCCGCAGTGTGCAATCTTCTTACGACGAACTCAACCGGCTCATTACAGACCGCCTGATAACATTAGACCGGGCCAAACTGTACCAGCAGCCAGCCGAAAATGAGTGGACGATTATGGAGAGCCTGGCACACATCGTCGAATTCATGCCCTATTGGGCTAACGAGATTGAAAAGCTGGTGGCAGCGCCGGGACAGTATTTTGGCCGCACTATGCAGGATGCCAGGCGTTTGCAAGCCATCAGCGAGCATAGTTCAGATGATCTTGAGCAGATTCGCAGCGCTCTACCCGGCAGCTATGCCCGCCTCGCACAGGTACTGGGCGAACTGAAGGACAGTGACCTGGAGTTAACAGGACACCACCCCCGGTTTGGCGACCAGACCTTGGCATGGTTCATTGATGATTTCGTGACACGCCACCTTACGGGCCACCTGGAACAACTAAATGCCTGCCTGGCAGCGGTAAAATGAGCAGGGCTAGTTATTGTACCCCCGCATCACGCTCACCAAGCAGCCTTTGTTGCAGCCGCTGATTACTCTCCACCAGCCGCCGGTTCATGGCTTCCAGTTGCTGATTACGTTCTTCCAGCTCCCGGTAATCTTCCTCGAGCGCCTCTTTATCCCGTTCTATCAGACTCATGTGTATAGTAAGCTCCCGCCTGTCCTTCTCGTACTCGTATTGCGCGCTGCGCAGCTCATTCTCCAGTCTCGTGACAAGCGGACCATAGGGCTTCCCAAGCAAAACACTGTACAGCTCGTGCTCAGCGCTTCCATAGAGGCTGCCGGTTTGCCGGTTCTGGAGCGTAGGGAGATCCAGGTGACCACCGGCCAGCAAGCCACCCAGCGCACGCAAGGCAATCGCATGCCGCTCGAGATGCGTCACATTTGACTGGTACATTGACGAACCGGGAGTACCAATCGTCCTGGCATATTCGTACACCTCCTGGTGCGGTGTCAGCATAGCAAGCACACTGATGATTTCTGCCAGCAGGTCCGGCGGAGTCGCGCGATAGCGCAGCATCTCCAGGAGGATCTCTTCCGCCTGCGTTCCTAATAAGAGGAAAGTGCGGGCAAGCCGTTCCTGTTGATTTGGATGGTCATGATAATGATACAGGCCCCAGGCAATGTGACTGGCTACATCACTTCCACCTACTAAAAGCAGCAATGCGATAATTCGCTGTGCAGCGCGCTCCTCGTTATGCATCTGTACATACTCCAGGAGGGCTCGTATCATCTCCTGATCCTGGCGTGGCAGAAGCATCTCATTGGAGATACGCTCCAGCAGTAGCCCCAGGCTCATCGAGATATCCTGTGGCTCGTCCCCCATCAAGTGCTCAATCAACCCATCCTTAATCTCCATAGTCGTCATACTACTGAAGGTCTTCAACGCTGCCTCCCGGCGCGCCGGGTTGCTCACATCACTACAGGCCGCCCAGATAAAGGGGAACGCAGTAGCACGCATCTCTCGTAGAATTTGTTGAGCAGTATAGGCTGTTGCCTGGTCAGCATCGATCAGCATGTCCATTACCCCACGGATAGCCGGGATGCCCACATTCACCAGCGCGATCTTCGCACCCTCGCGCCGCTCATCCACATGTAAAGCAGCAAACAGGCTGCTCAGTGCCATATCGCTATACTCGTCCTGCCTGTGCGCCAGCCGTACCAGTGCCTCCGACGCACCCTCTATCAGGCGTATGTCCTCCAGTCCCTCCAGCAAAGCAGGTACGAGCATATTGGCCAGAGGTGTCCCCACAGGTCCGGCAAGATCATTGGTTATTATATCCAGCAGGCCTTCACGCGCACGCTGCGACGAAGTTATACCGAAAAGTTGCACAACCTGCGGCAATGTCTCCGGCGTTTGATGCACCAGGTATACAATAATTTCCCTCGTGCGCTCCTGAGCTATGTTGCTCGGATTATCCCATCCGGACATGAGTGCAGGAAGCGCCTCGGCTCCAAAGGCCGCGAGGAGTGTGGCAGCAGCATCTCCTCGTTCGGATTCGCCCAGCAGGCTCACCAACTGTGGGATGGCCTCTTGCGGGTAGGTATGCAAAAGTTCATTAACCACCGGTTGCAGCGCAGGATGGTGCAATACTTCCAGCAGCGCCGGGACAGCTACGTGCCCCTCCATCCTGGTGAGAGTATGACGCATATATTCCTGTACCCGCTGGTCCGGGTGCGCAAGATACGTCACCAGCATCTGTGCCGCATCGCTCCCCTTCGCCAAAAGTATCTCCATGATCTGCAGCGCCTGTGCCTCGCTCACCAGTGTCAGCATCTCGATCAAACGCTCACCAGGAAAGGGCACCATACCGAGAATTACCCGTCGTACGCGCGCCGTCACTTCTGTTTCCTGGTCAACATCCAGCGCGACAATCAGATTATCCAGAGCCATCTCGCCAAGGTTGCTAAGAGCATTCACCGCTGCCTCGTGCAGGAGTACATCCGGGCTTGCCAGGACGCTTATCAGAGGTGATACTACCCGTTCATCTGAATATTGACTGAGTACATGGACAATAGCCACCGCCAGCAATGAATCGATACCCGTCTTTTCCAGGAGGGCTATCAGTGCGGGAATAGCTCGCTGATCCCGTACGCGCTCAAGCACATATACAAGCAAGCGAGTACGTCCCTGTACCACCCCACCGAGCGCTTGTGTGACAGGTTCGATGACACCAATACCAATATCCCCCAGCACCTGCGCCGCCCGTGTTGCCACCATCTCGCTGGCATCGAACAATACCAGCTCGATCAAGTCGGAAATACTACCGGGAACATACATACGCAAGGCGCTCGTAACCTGCTGTTGTACCGTCAATGACGGATCTGCCAGCAGCCGCAGGACATATGGTAATGCTCGCGGATCCAGTTCGCGCATCCCCGCAAACACTTCAATAATCTGCGCTCGTACTGCTTCTGGCCGCTGTTGCTCCAGCTCCAACAGCAACGCAGGTGTGACCGCTGCGCCGATCTCCTGCAATACTTGTACGGCATTGCGCGTCATTGTTTCATCGTCAGAGGACAGGCTTTGTACCAGCATCCTCGCTGCCAGTGCGCTGGCTGTATCCTCTCCTGTTATGCTGCCTTGCCGCACCAGCAGCTCCCTGGCCTGCTGTTGCGCCTCTAGCCCATACGTTGAGGAGAGCACGAGTAGTATTGCCTCCAGGATGCGCTGGCGTTGGGTCACCGTTATAGTGCGTGAGGCGTTTTGTTCATTGAGAAAGGACTCCAGAATGGTCAACAGGGCCGGGTAGATAGGCCGTGTAAAGGAAGTTACCGCGCGACTCTCCAGTTCCTCGACAATGAGGTCCAGGCTGAGTTCCGGGCCAAGACGGATCAATGCCCTGGCCGCGCGGTCGCGGATGAGTTGTTCTACATCCCCCAGGCGAGCAATCAAAGACTCTACAGCGCCCTGCTGGTTGGTTCTACCCAGGATAATAACAGCAGCAGCGCGCAAACGGAGACTTCTCGTGGAAACAGGCTGGCTCAACTCCGCTGCAAAAGTCACAGCCCGGTCACCGAGTTGCCCCAACACCTGCATCAGGCGCTGGACCTGTGCCTCATATTGGACGTCATCGATCACCTCGGCCAGTTGGTTAAAAAGCAAAGTAGCCACGACCTCTTCATCCAGCAGCATCAACCACTCGTCAATGCCTTCGATCATCAGCAGAGAAAACAGCGAGCGATAAATCTCTTGTCCGCCTTCCCCTGCACAACGTGTGAAGATGGCAGCCAGCCGCGCTCGAGTATCAGCTTCGCGCATAGCTTCTGCCAGCGCATCCTCAACGCTAAGTGGTAAGGTGACTGTGTGCTGCCTTTCTGCCTGGGGAGGTGTCCATAAGACGCCAGTACAAATCAGGCTGAGGCTCAATGCTTCTAGCAGGTAAGCTGGAGGAGCAAGTTCGAAGGTAGCCAGCCGCTCAGATAGGAGCGCAGGATCATCTAGCAGGCCCGCCCAGAAAGCAACCACCTCGCTCCAGTTGGCAGCACCTGCCAGCAGTTCCTCTCGGAACAACCATAATGCTGGTTGCTGCGTGCTGTCCATCGCACAGAAATACTCGGCTACAAAGTATTCGGCTATGAGTTCATGGCGAAAGCACAGCACGCCACTCGAGTTGAGATCGATCAGCCCGGCACTTTGTGCAAACTGCAAGAGTCGACTACTTTCACGGCGATCATATGGCTCATGCCGGGACACTGTTTCTGGTCCCCGCGATAGCTGTTCATCCAGCCACACCAGCAGACTTTCGCCCAGGCCTGCACTTCCGGAAGTCCTGCCAGCTTCCCCTCCTGCCACGGAGATAGGTAGTTGAATAGTATCACGGGCATTTCCCCAGCGGGCGGCACAGGCAATTTCACTCAAGAATGCTATCACATCGCTGTATGCTGGAGCTTTGCCACTCCATACCGTGCGCTTCTGCTCTCGCTCGATTAACTCTGACACAAATTCGCGTAACAACAGGCCGCGCGTGTCCATCTGCTTGACACGTCCGACACCTTGCTCATCTATGACATCCAGCAAGGTGAGCAGCATCATAGGATTCGTACAGCAATCACGGAGACGACTGCGATCAATCGCTTCCATGACCTGTCCTGCGGTATACTGCCATTGTATATTCTTGCCCTGCTCCTCGATAGAGCGCTCAACGAACTCGCGTATCTGCGCTTGCTGCAACTGCGAAATTTCTGTACATACTGCCTGCCCATCAACTGTCAGCCGCTTGAGACGTGAATTCATGTCGTAATCCGCCGTACGGCAAGTCATCAGCAGCCGGTTGCCTGTATCACGCATCAAATATTCGAGTTCCGCGCAAACGGCATCAAGATAAAGGCTATCAACCTCGTTTAAGTCATCGCACAACAACAACAGCTGCCCTCGCAGCGCCATTTGCTTCAGATGAGGTCGTAAGTGACGCAATCCCGGCAGATCACTCTCGTACAGAAAATCAAACAATGTGATTCTATTTATCAGTTCGCCGGTTTTTGTATCCCGTCCCCTGGGGCTACTCCCGGCAGGGTCAGATGTGCCTTCTTGCGCATGCTCTTTGAGGAAGAGGCTATAATGCTTCATAGGCACATACACAGGAACCCTTGCCCGCCTGCGTATAATATCCCATCGTCGCTGCGCGACGTCCCGTTGATGTACAAATAACATGGTCGTTTTGCCCGCACCGGCTGCTCCCAGAATCATCTGATGGGAGTTTTGCTCGAACTGAATGACCGGAATAAAGCGTCTATACGAGTACTCTCGCTCTCCTCCTATATTTCGCAGGTAAGCAAGGAGTGCCACCGGTTTAATAGATGCTATGGCTATAAGAGAAACGATGGCGAACTCAACTCCGGGGATGAGCAACAGGAACGCGTTTCGCGCGACTCCCCCCGGTACGTCGGAGAAATGCTGGATCGTACTTCCTCCCACCAGGGGCAACTTGAACAGCAAAAGCACACCTATTTCGGCAGCAGTGAGCACAATAGTCACCCCTGCCGCTAGCAGGGTGATGCGTAGTAGACGAGATACTAGAACTGTGCGACTGGACGTCGTCGTGCGCAATATATCGGGACGAGCTTGAGTGAGCTTCTCCTCTACCATACGAGCAAGCGGCCTTTCACGGATTTAGCCATCGATAGTAGAGATAGTATATTTCACGATACCGAATCAAACAAGCAGCAGAGACGCAGAGGCGCACTTCACATTTTTGCACCAGGCGCGGTTCCGTCTTATAGTAGTGGCATCCCTTGCGGGTGCCATGCCTCCTCACCGAATCAAACAAGCAGCAGAGACGCAGAGGCGCACTTCACATTTTTGCACAGTTGGGAGCCATCCGTAATAATGCGTAATCCTTTATAATAGATAATGAGGAAGACAGTTACAGGACAGTCTAAATGAAACTATTTTGTGACCCAGTACACAGGATACCTGTGAAAAACGTGCATTACTCTGGGGGGGAAGAACATAGACCGTCGCGTTTGCTAACGTTACAACCCATCCGTATGAAACGTTCGTACAGGTAGACAAATATAAACATATAAACTTTTTATACACTTAAAAGACTGATCTGCCGATACTCTGAAAGAGGTAATTTTCATGGATCCAGCAAGGCCTGATTTACCCGAAGAACCGCAAGGCAGGGATATAACATTTATCAAAATGCTGAAACTACAGGGAGTTCGTGTTGCCCATATAACAGGTACTCTTGATGCCGTAGAGACGATTAGCCCTTCTGAAGAAGAGCTAGACCAGCTAGCCGATACGGATAAGAGACCGCGCGCATCAAAGCCCAAACCAATCGAGGCAGCCGGCACTATACAGACAACCAATACCTCTGAGAAGGAAGTTGCAAAGGCGATGGACATCGTCGACACCCCTGGCGCAATCGAGGCCGTGAGTAGTGTAAGTGCAGGGGAAAAGCGGAATTCGCTCACAGCCATTATTACCCGCAAGTTACCAGTAATTTCCCCATCGATGGATGTACCTATCACTCTGCCCACCATCCCTCCCAGGGTAGGCATCAAACGAAGTCATGCGCTGCTATTGGTAAGTTTTCTCTGCATCCTTGTCCTGCAAAGCATCTATACCGGATCAATGCAGTTCATCGGACCACAGGGCTGGTCCTATGTACTTAATGGTCCAGCAGGGACAGGCGCAAATAGTCTGCTACAAACGACCTATAATCAAATTCACAAGCATGGCGCTTCTACGCCAGGAGCAACGCCACAGCAGAAACTCACCCCCCAGCAGTACATCAACCTGGTCATACAAAATATGACGCTTGAGCAGAAAATAGGCCAGATGATGATCGTACAGTTTGTCGGCCCAACATATTCACCCGATTTGAGCGCGATGATTAGCCAGTACAATGTAGGAGCCGTTCTGATCTTTGCGGCCAACGGCAATATCGTTGGGAAGGATCAGTTAAAAGGCCTCATCCAGCAGATGCAGAACGATAGTCCTCTTCCACTGGCGATGGCCATTGATCAAGAAGGTGGAACCGTAGATCGCCTGATAAGCCTGGATGGACCTCGCCCTTCGGCCACCTCTATCGGCATAACTAACGATCCCCATAAAGCCCTTGAGGCAGGCATACAAGACGCAAAGGATCTTTCATATTATGGGATCAATCTTAATCTCGCCCCGGTAGTCGATGTCAACAACATATATAACCCACAGCTGTATTTACGCACCTACGGCAATAACCCCACGATTGTGACGAGCATGGCCAGAGCTTACCTGCAAGGCCTGCAACAAAGTGGTAAAGTGCTCGGTACGCTCAAGCATTTTCCAGGTCTAGGCGATGTGGCCGCCGACCCGCACGTTAGCGTTCCTTATCTGAACCGTACAAAAAGTGACCTGGAGTCCATTGATTGGGCACCCTACCGCTCGCTCATCCAGCAAGGTGATGTGCACGCGGTCATGGTGACTCACGAGATCGTGCGTGCAATAGATAGCAGCAGGCCCTCTTCCCTGTCCAAAAAGGTCGTTACAGGCATCCTGCGCGACGAACTAGGCTTTCAGGGTGTGATCATGACGGACAGCCTGACTATGGATGGCATAATCGCCAATTACACGTCCGCACAGGCAGCAGGGTTGGCTATTGAAGCCGGTTCGGATTTGTTGATGGGGGCATCCACTCCTGCTGGCGTTGCCACTATGATTGAAGGCGTAAAACAGGAGATCAACGCAGGGAACATTAGCATACAACGCATCGATGACTCTGTGCGCCGCATCTTATTGTTGAAGTACCAGATGGGATTGATCCAGATTCCGCATAATTAAGAGAGGGAAGAGGGGGGGTGCAATGCTGCATTCGAGTTCACCTGGTTCTGAACTAGAAAAACGCCTGCCCATGCTGCTAGTCGGCCTGATTGTGATAGAAACCCTGCTGGTTTTACTGGCGCTGGTGCCTCCGCAGTTGTGGACACGTCTGTTGCCACAAGCGACGAGTGCCGCGTTGGATGGACCATTCCCACCGGTAATAGCGCCCGTGATTACCGCCGTCCTTTACCTTGTTCCCACTGTTATTGGTTTCCTATGCCGCTCCTGGCAACAAGCTCTGCTATACTCGACTATACCGGCCTGGGTCGGCTTAGGATGTTTTGTGATCGCTGCCACCTTCAAGGTGGGTGCATTCTACCTTGTCTCGGTTGACCATGTTATAGCAAACGTCAGCATACTAGAACTTTTTGCTGCTCTTGGTGGGATAGGTTGGCTAGGACGCTCTATATTCACACCTCGCAAACGTGTATAATAAGCGAAACCTTTGTTACGTTCTTAATAAGAACTTTCTATGATTGCCAGGTTCGGTTCCTGCCACTATTGACCGGTCCTGGTAATCCTATACCTAGAAAAGATACACGTGAGAGAAACCAGGAACACCCGGGACGCTAAAGCCGCCGAGAATACAGGCAACGTAGGACATCAAGTATCAACTGGACTGTTGAACATGTTCCCCCATCCTCCAGGCGCGGATGCGCCGCGCGGGGAGATTGAGGCACGACAACTGCTCAAGCGCACTCCTGGGAGTTACCTGCTCAATCAAGCATATAGCTTATGGTTCTTCGCCTCATCGTTTCTTCTCACTGTCATTGTCACGCACAGGCTGTCCACCGCTCAGTATGGTGTCTATGCGGTAGCGCTCTCGGCTTTCAATACTATTGCATACATCGTCGCGCTGGGGTTAGAAGACGCCACTACCACCTTTGTGCCGCGTGTCTTTTCTGAACATGGCAGAGCCGCAGCAGCAGCCTTGATCCGCCGGCTGCTCGCCCTACGCATGGTTATCCTGGTACTGAGTGTAGGCATCATGCTTTTCGGCATACCGCTGCTGGCCATGTTCATTGCCATCATCCCAATGCAAGGCTCGGCAGATATTGCCGCTGGGTTACGTGATCCAGACCTGCTTGCCCACATTACTCCCATTGCAGTGTACGTCCTGGGTAACGGCATCGCCAGCCTGATCACAGCAGTCTGCGCAGCCTTGATGCGCATGCGCGTGGTTTTTGTCGTAGGCAG
>WNFX01000264.1_pt1 | contig 47902 bp, 52 predicted proteins | sample 5400111 | NCBI WGS metagenome assembly WNFX01 (sample SAMN13153363, study PRJNA577476) | soil metagenome | isolation source: 40 cm soil or saprolite under grassland replicate 1 | place: USA:California | collected 2016-06-15
CTGATCGAGCGAATCAAAACGGCAACTTGCTCAGGCCGATCGCGAGCGGGAGGAGCGCTTCATCCTTCCCAAGGAAGCTCGCGGTTTGGAGGACCGCATTCAGATAGCTGATCGTGTGCTCCTTCTCGCCGACGGTCCATTGGCCGTAGAAGTCCACCGTCTTCGCGAGGAGATCCTCCAACGGGAGGCCGGCCTCGAGGGCCCGTCGCACGGTCTCTTCCGCGGGGGGCGACTTGTACCGCAGGCTCGACTCGAAGGCGGCCAGGATCGATTCCGGCCCGCTCGCCACCGACTCGCCGAGCCTCAGGAACTCCGGGTATCCGAATCGCGTCGTGAGCGTGCGGTAGAGTTTCCACAGGAGCCACGCATTCTCGGAGGGCGTGAGGTATCGAGTGGCGACCCGGGCGGCGTTGACCTGGCTCAGGGTGTGGCCGAGGAAGCCCGGGTCCGCGCTCGCCGCGATAAGGAGCGGACGATATGCGACGTCCGCCTGGCTTTCGAAGGCGAAGGCGCGCAACATCCCCTCGACGCGATCGAATTCCCATTCCTCCACGAGGCGAGACAGTCGATCCATGTCCGCCTCGCCTTGGCCTGCGTCCGCGAGCACGGGGATCTCGACCGGCGCGACCCCCTGAAGCGCCATCGCCTGGACGTACCCGAGGTTCGCGAGCGGGGTGAGGCCGCGCGGCGCCCCGAGGACTGAAGCGACGTCGGAATACGCGACCGCCATGGAGAGATTGTGGCCCAGACGGCCGAAGTCGTCGAGGGCCGTACGGATCGCGAGATGCGCGGCCGCCTCGATGCCGTGGTCCAGCGCGATTCGGCCGAGCAACGCGGCCGCCTTCGGCCCCACCTGGTCGTGGACGACCTTCCGGTACCCGGCCTCCATGTCCTCGCGTTTCGCGGATGGCACTGCGCGGGCGTTCGCCTCGGCCTGGACCGCCGTCAGGGGCCGTTTCTGCAGGCTGAAGTTGTACAGGACGAGGAACCGCAGGAGGCCGAGTCCTCCCGGCGGCCGCGTGAGTCGCAAGAGGTCCCGCCCCGCGTGGACGGTCAGCATGCCGTGCGGCGTGTGGAGCTGCGGGTCGTCGTGGTTCGAGACGACCGCGAGGAGTTCCTGGAGGATCGGCGCCGCGTTCGCGGGATCCTTCGCGAGCTCATCGAACAGCCTAATGCCTTTCTGGTGTTCGAACGTCGGGAGCAGGGCGAGCAGTCGATCGAGATCGGATGCCAAGCATCGACGGAAACGAGAGAGTGCCCTTTAGGTTGCGCATTGACGCGCAGGGCAACTCTTATGGGGAACCGGGACCTTCATTCCGCCGTGCCTCCATACGACGTCATCGTCATCGGCTCGGGCCCGGCAGGCCTCACCGCGGCGATCTACGCGACGCGGGCGAATCTTAAGACGCTCGTCGTCGCAGGTGCCGTCGCCGGAGGCCAGCTCATGATCACCACGGACGTCGAGAACTATCCGGGCTTCCCCTCCGGCGTCCAAGGACCCGAACTGATGGAGTTATGGCGCAAGCAGGCGGAACGATTCAAGGCGGAATTCGTCGACGACGACGTGACGAGAGTCAATTTCCGCACGAATCCGCTCAAGGTATGGACGACAGACAAGATGCACGAGGGCCGGACGGTCGTTATCGCGACTGGCGCGAACGCGAAGTATCTCGGCCTGCCGAACGAGGAACGGCTCAAGGGCCGTGGGGTGAGCGCTTGTGCGACGTGCGATGCATTCTTCTTCAAGGGTCTCGACGTCGTCGTGGTCGGCGGCGGCGACACGGCAATGGAAGAGAGCCTCTACCTGTCGAAGCTCTGCAAGACCGTTACGGTGGTCCACCGCCGGAATGCGTTCCGGGCGAGCAAGATCATGCAGGATCGGTTGTTCAAGACGAAGAACATCCAAGTGGTTTGGGACTCGGAAGTCGTCGACGTCCTCGGCGAGCAGAAGGTCGAAGGCGTCCGGATCAAGCACGTGAAGACCGGGAAGACCTCGGACCTGAAGGTGCAAGGCTTGTTCCTCGCGATCGGCCATACGCCCGCAACCCAGGTCTTTCAGGGACAGCTCCAGATGGAACGAGGCTACGTGGCCCTTCAACCGCACGATGGATTCTCGACGGCAACCTCCGCAGCCGGCGTCTTCGCCGCGGGCGACGTCCATGATTTCCGCTACCGCCAAGCCGTGACAGCCGCCGGGTTCGGGTGCATGGCGGCGCTCGACGCGGAGCGGTGGCTTCAAGCCCAAGCGTAGCGAGCGATAGGCGGTGTGCCCGTGCACCGACGGACGTCCGCGCACACGAAGGACCCAAATAACCGGGAAGTGATGAGTTGTCGGGCCGGTGGAAACCACGCTCAGGCACCTGCCGCCGTTCGTCCTAATCGTGTTCCTACTGGCAGCGGCCGCACCGTTGCCCGCTCCACGGGCCACTAGCGGCACCTCGGAGCTTGGCGGCTGGAGCACCGCGTCCTCCGTGAATGGCGCCGGGCCTGGTCCTCGGCTCAGCAGCGCCGGGTACTGGACCAACGTCACCCCGCCGCACGGGCCCGTGGCCGGCTGGGGAGCCGCGATCGCGTACGTCCCCGAACTCGGCGGGACCCTGCTCCTGGGCGGTACGCGCGGCTCGCCGTTCCTCAACGACACGTGGTTGTACAACTCAGCGCGGAACAACTGGACCCGACTTGGTCCGCCCTCCCCTATTCCGCCGATGCGGGTCGGGGCGTCGATGGTGTACGATCCTGATTCGAAGAAGGTGATCCTGCATGGAGGGATCCGGATATTCGAGGACCATTGCATCTCCGCCGCGGACGACACATGGGCGTACGACCCGCTGGCGAACACATGGGCGAACGTCACGCCGCGCGACTCACCGTCGCCCCGCACCGGGCACGCCATGGCGTACGATCCCATGACCCATCGGGTCGTCCTTTTCGGCGGTCTCCTCTTCTCATGCGCATTCCGAATCCCCGAAGACTCCGGCCCGAGGTTGGACGACACCTGGGTGTACGACGCGTCCGCGAACACGTGGACGAACGTCACGAGCGAAGTCGCTCCTCCTGCTCGCTCGGACGCCGGGATCGCGTACCACCCGAACGGTCCCGCAATCGTCCTGTTCGGCGGGGCCCCCGTCGACCAAGGATATCCGGGCAGCTGGGTCCTCGGTGACACGTGGTCATTGGACCCGCGAACCTACGCGTGGAAGGACGTCCATCCCGCGAGCCCTCCGACGGCTCGATCGGGGCTTCGGATGGAGTACGATGCCGAGGCGAGGGCCGTGGTGATGTACGGCGGATGCGGCGATGGATCGTGCGACCGAGACACCTGGTGGTACGACGCACGGGACGTGACCTGGATGCGGATGCCGTCCGCCGATTCCCCCGACTTCTCATACACGACGACGCTCGGCAGCTCGCCGGGGGCGCTCGCGTACGACCCGCGCGGCGTCGTGGTGGCCTATGGAAACTCGGAAACGTGGGAGTATCATGCGGTCCGAGGGATCGACCCGCTTATCGTCCGAGCCTTCGCGCGCACCACGAACGCGGCACAGCCCGGCACCGTCTCGTTCACGAGTTCGATCACCGGAGGGGTACCGCCGTACCGCTACGCGTGGGCGTTCGGGGACGGCGCAACGAGTTCGGATGCGAACCCCGTCCACACCTATTCAGCACCGGGAGGGTACCGCGTTGCATTCGTCGTGACCGACGCCGCCGACGCGTCCGCGACTTTCTCCCTTGTGGTGTCTGTGGTATCCGTCCCGGGCCTCGCGGCCACTGGCGGGGGAGTGCCGTATGCGGTGGCGCTGGCGGCCGCAATCGCGGTCGGTGGCGGAGGCTTTGCCGTGTGGTGGTGGACGCGAGGCGCGAGGGCTCGCGCCCGAAGACCGTGAGACGGCCGTCGGACGTCGAACGACGTCTCCGCCAACCCAAGCCCGACAAGAGATGTCGAAATTTTGAAGTAACCTCGCCTCCATAGAGCAGAGCTAGGATTCCATGGTGCGCATCTTCCGCGGCGGCGTGCTCGACGAGCGGTTCGAGGGCTCCGTCGTCGTGATCGGCCCGCGGTCGACGACGATGACCGGCCTGGTCCGCGGCGACCTGTTCGTCCGCGACAACAGCCTCTGCGACGTCACCGGGATGGTGTCGGGCAATCTGCTCGCGGAGCGCTCGGGGAAGGCCGTCCTGCACGGGCTCGTGACGAAGGCCGCGAAGGCCGCAGGGGGCGACCTCGAGATCTTCGGCATGGTCCAGGGCGATGTTGTGAACGAAGGCGGCCGGCTCTACGTCGATAAGGGAGCGGTCGTCCGCGGGAAGGTCATCGGTCAGACGCACACGGCGCCGCTACCGCCACCGGAGAAACCCGTGACGCCGGCGCCCGCGGTCGCCTCGCCTGCCGGTCCGCCTCCCGCGGCGCCTCCGAAGCCGCCGGCCCCGCCGAGTCCCTGAGCTCACGCGTCCGCGGTCGGCGCGACCGGGGTCTCCGCGAGCGGCATCTTCTCCGCCTTCTTCTCGCCGGCCGCGAAGAGCTGGAGGTACGGGATCAGGTTGCCCATGACCCGGTTCTCCGCCTTCCGCAGATGCTCTTCGTACGTCGAGCGGCTCACCCCGAGGCTCCGGGAGATGTTCTCCGTGGTGACCTCACGCGGCGAGCTGTAGTATCCGTAGCGGTGCGCCTTGAGCAGGGCGTCCATCTGCTTCTGGGTCATGTCGGCGAAGAGGCTGTTCACCCACATCGACGTCGGCAGGACGGTCAGCGGCAATTCCCGCTTCCGGATGAGCTCGGTCGGCCCGCGCTTGTTGAAGTCCCGGAACAGGTCCCGCGTCCGCGTCTCGTCGAACGAGATCACGCGGAAGTGACCCCAACCGTCCTGGAAGATCGCCGGGGGCGCGTCGACGGCCTCGTGGGCCTCCCACACGTTCCATGGGCTGTCCAGGTTCCCGCACGTGCACCGCAGCATGAAGAGCCGGGATTCGCCCGACTCGGCCCAGCTCTCGATGCAGTGGCCCGCCTTCCGGATCTCCTTCTCGATGTCCTTGAGCACGGTTTCATTCCGCGTCGGGACTTGGACGAGCTCCCGGTTCCAGATGCACCACATCGAGATTGGCAGGCCGGGATGGCGGCTCGAGATCTTCATGAACGGATAGTCGTACTGCGTCCGGAACGAGATCTCCCAGAGGCTCATGGCTCCGCCATGCCGCCGGCGGGCCATATAGGTGGTGCCGTCATTCGACGGCCGCCGGAGGCGGGTCAAGCAAGTTCGTCGCGGGCGTCATTCTCCCAACCGAGGTGCAAGACATGTACCTGATTGGACCGAACGACACACGCATCTGGACGGACAGCAACCGCAACTTCACCCTCCGGCAGTACGGCCGCATGGAATACGGCTCGTCGGAAGTCGGATGGATCGTCTCCGCGGCGCTCGCCCCACGGCCGGCGACGAAGAGACGCCCGAGACGCTCGCTCGGGTTGCGACTGCGGTACTTCCTGAACTCCTTCCGCGGCTTCGCCGCCTTCGACGTGCACGGTCACGACGACACGGACCGTGCGTGAGGCGGCGCAGCTTTTTATTCGACCGCGACGTCCATGGACCGGTTGCCCGAGGTCCTTATTCGCTACTGCGTCCCCTGCCGCTATCAAGGCAAAGCGATCCAGGACGCGGACGCCATCCTGAAGGAATTCGGCGAGGAGCTCTCGGACCTCCGCCTCGTCCCGGGCGCCCATGGGGTCTACGACGTCGAGGTAGACGGGACGCTCGTCTTCTCCCTCGACAAGGCCATGCGGTTCCCCGAATCGTCGGAACTGATCCGGACGATTCGATCGAGGATCGATACCGCACCGAGGCGAAAGCCGAAAGCCTGAGTCTCGTTTCGGGGTGGGCTATCCCAACGAGCCTTCGATAGACGGCCGTCAAAGGCGGGTCAATCTCTCTCGCCTCGCGCGTCGTTCTGCCGGGCATGTTCGGAACCATGTATCCGATGTTCGTGCGGGAGAGGGCATTGAGCGAGCGGGTGCGGGATCGCGGCCTGGCGGACTACCTCCGGTGGGAGTACCGGCCTGCGGACCGTGCGAGCGTCGTCCTTTTGGAGCGGGGAGGCGGCCTCTTGCTCCCTCGACGGAAACCACGGCGGCGTGGCTTTGTCCAGCGCATCCGGGCCTGGACGAGCCGGCGGCGGGCGTTGGCAACCAGCACCCGCGAGGCCGAGATAGTCGCGGCCGAGTGACGGCCGCAATCCCTAGTCGATCGAGAGGACGACCTTCCCGAACTGCTCGCCCCGCTCGAGGTACTCGTGGGCCTGGCGGGCTTGATCCAACGGGAAGACGCGGTCCACGACGGGCTTGAGCCGCCCCATGAAGACGAGCTTCATGACCTCCTCAAATTCCCGCTGGTTCGCCATCGTCGACCCGAGGATCGAGAGCTGGCGCCAGAACAGGTACCGCGCGTCGAGCTCGAGCATCGGTCCGGTCGTCGCGCCCGGCACGACGACGCGGCCCCCCTTGCGGAGCGTTCGGACGGAGTCCTTGAACGTCGCCTCGCCGACGTGGTCCACGATCACGTCGACCCCGCGCTTGCCCGTGAGCTCCCAGATCGCCTTGGACCACGGCATCGCCTTGTAATTCACCAGGACGTCCGCACCGAGCGCCTTCGCCTTCTCGAGTTTTTCGTCGCCCGAACTGGTCGTGAAGACCGTGCACCCCGCCAGCTTCGCGATCTGTATCGCGGCGGTCGAGACGCCGGACCCGGCGCCCAAGATCAGGACGTCCTCGCCCGGACGCACCTTCGCGCGCGTGATCAACATACGCCACGCGGTCATGAAGGCGAGCGGCGCGGCCGCCGCGGACGCGAAGTCCATGTCCGTCGGGATCTTGAGGACGTTTCGGGCGGGGACGGCGACCTTCTCCGCGTACGCCCCCGGCAGATGTTCTCCGAGGATCTTGTAGTCGACGCACTCGGAGTCTTCGCCTTTCAGGCAGTACTCGCACCGGCCGCACGAGATCCCCGGGTTCACGACGACCCGGTCTCCGGCCTCGACGTCCGTGATGTCCGATCCGACCTCGGCGATGTCGCCGGCCGCGTCGGCACCGAGGATGTGCGGGAGCGTCAGCTTGAGCGTCGGGATCCCCTGCCGGACCGCCAGGTCGAGATGGTTCAATGCGGCCGCGTGCACGCGGACGATCACCTGGTCCGGCCCCGGGACGGGATCCGGATGGGCCCGGTCGAGCTCCAAGACGTCCGGACCGCCGTAGCGAGTTACGACGACGGCCTTCAGCGGACCACCTGCAGCGCCGCGAAACGGAGCCGTCCTAGATAAGGGGCGCCGTCAGCGGACGTTGTAGCCTTTCGACTGGAGCAACTGCACGACGTCCTTGCGATGGTCGCCCTGGAGCACGATCACACCGCCTTTGCCGGATCCGCCGGTCGCGAGGCCTTTCTTGAGCTCCCGGGCGAGCTTCTCCGCCTCGTCCGGTTTCGACTCCAAGCCTCGCACGACGGTCACGGCCTTCCCGTAGCGGCGCGTATCCATCTCGACGGACAACTGGGTCGTCTCGCGGCCCAGGTCCTCGCAGACGCAGATCTCCTTGGGCAACCCGCAGGTCGGGCAGATCCCCGCGATCAAGCCGCCTCCAATGGGTTCTCCTTCTCGGACAGGAAATCCTTCAGCAGACGATAGTGTTTTCGGATGGTGACCTCGCTCACGCCCGTCAGGCGGGCGATCTGAGCCTGCGTCAGCGGCACGCCGAGCTCCTCCGACGCCAGGTAGAGCGCGCCGGCCGCGATGCCCACGGGGGAGTTCGCCTCGAGGATCTTCGAGTCGCCCGCCTGGGCGATGAGCGCCAACGCCCGCTCGCCCACGGACCCGTCCAGGCCGAGCTGGGACGCGAACCGGGGGACGAAGTCGTCCGCGCGCGACGGCCGGCTGAACACGCCGAGCTCCCGGCCGACCACCTTCGCCGTCAGCGAGATACGGTGGATCGTCACGCCCGTCTCCTGCGCCAGCTCGTGCAGGCCGCGGGGCGCGCCGAGCTGCTTCGACGCCAGATAGACGACGGCGGCGACGATCGCGTCCATCGAGCGGCCGCGCGACAGCCCCGCCTCGATCGTCCGCCGGAGCAGGATCGCCGCCCGCTCCCGGAACGCGGGCGCCAAGCCCATGCGGGCGGACAGGCTCGAGAGCTGCGCGAGGCCCGGCGCCAGGGCCCGCTCCGTGCGGTCGTACCGCGTCCAGCGGCTGACCCGCCGGAGCCGATTCAACGCGGCCACGCTGCGGGCGTCGATCGGGTTCCCCTTCGCGTCCCGTAAGCCGTTGCCCACCATAGAACCGAGCCCCTTGTCCGGCGCCATGACGGACGGAGGCGGGCCTGCCCGGATCCGGTCGTCGCCCTCGAACGTCGTCCAGTCGGGGCCCAAGTCCACGAGGCCCTCGTCGACGACGAACCCGCAGTTGTCGCAGACGCGCTCCCCGCGGACCGGGTCGACGTAGAGGGCGTAGCTGCCGCAGTTCGGGCAGCGCGCGGTATCGGGCCCCGCCTCGGGCTCGAGCTCTCTCTTGAACGTCAAGTCTTTCTCGTGCGTCTCTGTGAACTGACTCATTGCGTCACCTCGCGGGACCGTCCATCCATGACCCACCGGGCCGCCCACCGCTCCAGGTCTCGGATCATCTCGTACAGGCCCTGGCCCATCGGCGAGAGGCGATACACGACCGCGACCGGCCGGTTTTGGTGGACCTTCCGCTCCGCGATCCCCGCGTCCTCGAGCTCTTTCAGCGTCTTCGCGAGGGAACTCTGGCACATGCCGGTCGCCACCCGCAACTCGTTGAAGCGCTTCGGGCCGGAGAGGAGGCCGTGGAGGACCGTCAGCTTGAGCTCGGAGCCGATCACCTCGAATGCGGTGATCGCCGCGCAGCCGGGCCCCTCGCAGGGACCCTCGTGGTCCTCTTCCTCGGCCATGGATTTCGGTTTCCGCAATAGTATATGTGCGTCCGTGGGTATATATGGTTTCGTTTTAGTACCACGTTTCTAGTAAGAACCTAGTGCGACTTGAAAACGGATTGGCCACCGGTCGAGGACCGGCCGGCCCGGAGCCGGCGGGTGATGAAGACCCTGCTCTCCCCGCCTCAGGACGCTTTCCCCGCGAGCGCCAGATCGAGGCTGTCTTCGAGCAAGTCGAGCGCCTTCGCCATGAGCGGGAGAGGGATGTTGATCGGCGGTAGCAGGCGGATGCAGTTGTTGAAGAATCCCGCGGTGAGCAGCATGACGCCGTTGCGGAGCCCCGCCAGCTGGACGGCGCGCGCCAGGTCCGCGTCCGCCTCCTTCGTCCGGCGGTCCCTCACGAACTCGAGGGCCCACATCGCGCCGATTCCACGGACCTCGCCTACCCGGTCGTGGCCCTCGTAGATTTCGTTCAGGCGCTTGCGAATGAGCGATTCGAGCTTCTTCGTCCTCGGCAGCGCTTTCCGGATCACGTCGATCGACTTGAGCGCTGCGGCGCAGACGACCGGATTGCCGCCGAACGTCCCGCCGAGGCTCCCCGGTCCCGGCCGGTCCATGAACTCCGGCTTTCCGGTGACGCCGCCGAAGGGCAGGCCGCCCCCGACCGCTTTGCCGCTGACCAGCACGTCGGGCACCGTGTCCCAGTTCTCGATCGCCCACATCCTCCCGGTCCGGCCCATGCCCGCCTGGACTTCGTCATCGACGAGGACGATCCCGTGCGCGTCACAGAGCCGGCGGAGCAGCGGGAAGAATTCCTTCGGAGGGACGATCATCCCTCCCTCCCCTTGGACCGGCTCCGCGAGGATCGCGGCGACGCGGCCCGCGACCTCCGGTTGGGTGATGAGCCGCTCGATCTCCTCGACGCGCGCCTTCGCGCACTCGGCGGGAGGAAGACCCTGAGGGTCCCGGTACGGGTATGCGTAATCCGCGAGGATCACTTCCCGGACGAGCGGGCCGAAGCCTTCGCGGTATGGCTTTTCCTTTCCGCTGAGACTGATGTCGAGGAGGGTGCGACCGTGGAACGCGGTCTTGAAGGAGAGCAGCCACGCCCTCTTCGTCGCGGCGCGCGCGATCTTCACCGCGTTCTCGATCGCCTCGGATCCAGAGTTCAAGAAAATCGACTTCGTGAGGCCCGGTGGGCAGATCTCCGCCATACGCTCCGCGAGGTCTGTGTACGGTCCGTACGTCGCGACCATGAACGAGATGTGCGTCAGCCGGTCCAGTTCGTCTTTCGCGGCCCGCATGACCGAAGGCGGACGATGGCCGGCAGTCTGGACCCCGATTCCGCCGCCGAGGTCGACGTAAACGTTCCCGTCCGCGTCTTGGACGAACGGGCCTTCCGCCACCGTGATATCGACCGGGAGGGCGACCTTCACGGCGTTCGTGACGAACTTCTCTTTCCGTGCCAGGGCGGCCTTGGATTTCGGCCCCGGCGGGACCGCGACGATTTTCGGCCCGCGGAGATTCTTCGTCGAGTGTCTGGCCATGGGATCGGGACTCGGTCGACGTACTTGGACGGCTCTCGAGGGAAAGGGATAGGAAGGACGGAATATAGGCTTTCCACCGCTCGACCTGGAATCAGCCCGTCGTCTCGATGAGGCGCTTTTCCCGGAGAGCGCGCAGGTTCCTCTCCCACGCCGATCGACCCCAGAGGGAGTACACAACGATGACGAAGAGAATCGTCGGCAAGGCTGCGGAAATCGTCTCCCGGAGGGCCGGGAAACCGAACGCGACAGTCCAATAGACCGCGGTCCCGCCCAAGAGCGTGACGACCGCGGGCCAGTTCCACCCGCCGCGGTACCAGTAGTGGCCCCCTTCCTGCGCAAACAGGTCGTCATGGTAGCGGCGCCCCTTCACGAGGAAGTAGTCCACGAGCGTCAGGGTCCACAGCGGCACGACAATCGCCCCGAGAAAATCGAGGAAGAAGATGTACGTGAAGACGAAGTTCGTCTCGAGCAGCGGGAGGAGCGCCAGCGGGACGACGATCACCGCGGACAGGAGGAGGAGTCTCCGCATCGAGGCTTTCCACCGGGTCGCGATGTTACTGATTCCGAGCGCGGACGCGTAAATGTTCCCCGCGTTCGTGGAAATCGTCGCGAAGAGAATGATCAGGTACGCCCCGAGGCCGAACCCAAGCTGCGTCGCCTTGAAGCTCGGGTCTGAGATCGCTGCGAAATTAACGGAGCCGGCGGGGCCGCTGGCGAGGAACGCGACCGTCATCAGCGCGCCGATGGAGAAGAACCAATACTGGGCGAGGGAGGCGCCCGCGAACGGCCCCCAGGTCCCGGCTCGCTTCGATCGGGCGAAACGGCTGAAATCACCAATGAACTCCCAGGTCCAGTTGTACGCAATGAGGAGATCCAGCAGCAGAGGGAACGTCAGGGTGTAGGTGAACCCGGTCCCGAGTGCCCCGGCCGAGAAGGTGAAGGAGAGCGGGTTCGCGGGCCGCCACGCCCAGAGCTGCCCGAAGTCGAAATCCTTCAGGACGATGTACGATGCGTAGACGCCGAGGACGACGAGGGCGACCGTCGAGGCCCAATTCAGATATCGGATTGCCCGATGGCCGGCGGTTGCGAAGAACCCCTGCAAAAAGCAGATGAGAAGGATCGACGGCACGAGGTAGTAGTTGATCGGCGAACCGGGAACGGATTGGAACGCATCCGGCCAGCCAAGGGCTAGGCTGAACACGAACGACATGGAGATCGCGGCGATGAAAACATTCACCGCCGCCCATCCGTAGCCAAAGAAGAGATAGAACACAGAGGGGAGCTTGCTCCCGCGCAAGCCGAACGCCGGCCGAAGAAGGGACACCGAGGACGCGCCTTTGTCCGCGGCGATGTAGCCGATGAGCGCCCATGGAATGAACGTGATTGTCGACACGAGGAAGATGAGGACGAACGCACCCGGGAGGCCGTACGCCCCGGTCATGTAGCCGCCGTACAGCCAAGCGGCTGGGAGCGAGGCCGCGGCGAACCATAAGGCGAACTGGTCCCATCCGCTGAATGCGCGGGCCTCCGCCGGAACCTGGTCCGTCGCTTTGTACTCGGCCGCGATGACGTCAAGGCCCTTGAAAACCTTCACGCGCGCGACGCATCTCGCAGGGCTATTTGAGGATTCGGACCAGGGCTCAGGAAGCCGTGAGCGTCGGAAATTCACTCGGCACGGCGGCCTTTGGATCTCGCCGCGGGTACTCCTTCACGTACGCGCCGTAGTACGGTACGCGGTTCGCCACAACCCGCCGGAACGCGTTGCGCAGGCCGTCGTTGTCGAGGCCCCGGGTCGGAATCAGGTCGTCGTTGCGGTTCAGGCAGCCCTTCAGTTCGCCGGCATGCGTCATGCGGATGCGATGGCAGTTCATACAGAACTCCGCGTTGTACACCGGGTCGACGACCTCGACCTCGGCTCCGTTGAAGATGTAAATCCGACGGTGGTGCATCTCCCGCACCAGGATCTTGTCCGCGCGGCCCTCGAGCCACTTCTTGAGCGCGTCGATATCGACCATCCACTCCTGCTGGCCGACGAGTTCCGGCATGAACTGGATCAGCTGGAGCTTCAGTCCATCCCCATCGGAGATGTACTCAATCATCCGCGGGATGTGCGGGAGCGTCTGCTTGAAGACGACCATGTTGAGCTTGACCGGCTTCAGCCCAACACGGAGCGCTTCCTGGATTCCCCGGAGGACAGGCGCGAGCTCCCCCTTCCGAATGTCTCGGAACGCCGCCGGATCGAGCGAGTCGATCGAGATGTTCACACGCTTGAGTCCCGCGGCCCGAAGGGCTTCGGCACGCTTCGCGAGCATCGACCCGTTCGTCGTCATCGAGACGTCCGGAATCTGCCGGACCGCACGGTCCACGATGTCCTCCATGTCGAGACGGACGAGCGGCTCGCCGCCCGTGAACTTCACGCTGCGTATGTCGAACTCGCGGGCGATCCGCAGGAGTCGCTCGATCTCCGCGACCGACATCTCGTCCTCGTGCGGCATGCGGGGCTTCAGGATCGGCCCGAGGCCCTCGTCGTGACAGTAGATACACCCGAAGTTGCAGCGCTTCGTGACGCTCACGCGGATGTCGGTGACCTCGCGGCCGAACGCGTCCGTGAGCAAGGCATCCGAGGATGCCGCGGTTTCGCTAAATACTTGATGCAGTCCCTCGCTTCCTCCGGCGGAAGCGCGATCAAGCCGACCGGTTCGGGCTCCCTAACGCGACCGCGCCAGCCTCGTATTCGTTGCGGAGGAGACCCAGCCCGATGCTGTCGTGGAATCGATCATCGAAGAAGACGGAATCGCGGACTCGGCACTCTTCCTTGAAGCCCATCTTCCGCGCGAGCGCGAGGCTGGCCGCATTCTCGGCGAACGTCCACCAGACCACTTTGTGAAGGTTCAGCTGAGCGAACGCTTCGCGGAGCAGGAGTTGCACGACCTCCGTCCCGAATCCCTTTCGCCATCGGTCCTTCTCCCCGACCGCGAGGCCGAGGTCCGCCGCGTGGGTGACGCCCTTGTGCTGCCAGTCGTGGAGGGTGAGCCCGGCCCAGCCGATCGGCTTCCCGCTCTCCCGTTCGTCGATCATGTAGTCCCGCCCGTGAGCCTCCTCCCCCTTCAGGATCTTCTCGTATTTCGCTTCCAGGGCGACGAGGGAGGTGGTGTGATCGGGAAACGATCTCGCCAGACGCATGATGTCTTCGTCGTTCTGCCACTTGTGGAGGAACTTCAGGTCCTCGCGTTCGATCGCTCGGAGGACGACCTTCTTCCCGGTGAGCACGCCCTCGCCCGTCCGGAAAGCGCGGTCCCGGCTATTAGAGACCGCGGCCCGCCCGGAGCGGGCGGCCGTGCTTGCGACGCGGATCGTTCCGGATCGCGCGTGGGCGGCCGGGTGACCTTGACTCCCGAACGTTTTTATAGGAGCGACCCCTAGAGCGGTTCGGCCCACATCGTCTGAATTCGCCTGGTTACGGTTTTTCCCGGCCATTTGCGACTCTGGCGCCTTGTGTCGGCAGAACGTGAGAACATGGACAAAACAATGACGAAAGTCAAGGACCTGACCCCCACGACCAAGCAGGTAAACGTCTTGGTCAAGGTCGTCGGGTTGAGCGAAGAGAGAGAGATTACGTCGAAATTCGGCGAGGCACGAAAGCTCGTCGAAGCGACGGTCGGGGACGAGACCGCAACGGTGCTCCTGACCCTCTGGAACGACCAGATCGGCCAGGTGTCGAAGGACGAGACGCTCCTGATCGACAACGGCTACGTGACCCTCGTGCGCGGACACATCCGGCTGAACGTCGGGAAGTACGGCACGATGACGAAGTCGGACCAGGCGATCGGGGAGGTCAACACGGCCCTCGACGTCAGCGCGGTCGAGTACGAGCGCGAGCCCCGCTACCGCAGCGGCGGATACGGCGGCGAGCGACGCGGCGGCAGCGGCGGAGACCGGCAGTTCGAGTTCGGCACCTTCGGCGGCAGCCGAAGCGGCGGTGGCGGACGCGACCGGGACCGGAAGGACCGCGGTCGGCGCCGATTCTGAGGTTCACCACTTTCTAATGCCCGGCCCGTTGGGCCGGGATCCTCTTTTTCGCCTAGGAGAAGGAAGGATTCAACGTCAATTGACCATTGTTGCGTCGTGGCCTACCCGCTGACGCAAGAGCCTGGAGTCGCTTGCGCCGTCTTCCAGGACGGGCTCTCCCCGATGCCCTTGCGGGCGAGCTAGGGCTCCGAGGCCGCTGCCGCGGCTACCTCCTCCGGGGCGGCCGCCGGTCTTCGGACCGCTCGGGCACCTGATACAACCGTTCTGGCTGTCGGACGGCGAGTCGGCCGTTCCAAAACGCCCGTGCATTCTCTTCCGTCACCTCGACGTGCAGTACGTCGAGTTTCGCCTTCATCAGGTTCCGGAACTTCTGCCGCTTCGCCTTGTTCTCCTCGTTCCACATGCGCGTGAACTGTTGATCCTTGTCGTCGGCCATGCGATCACCGCCTCATCGCTCGGGGAGAACGCGCGCCGGGGCGCGGAGCGGCCGACTCGGTTCATCGCGGGAAGGTGAGGACGCACGACCCGAGGAGGGCCTCGCACATAAGCCTTTCTCGCGAGAATCGGAACGCGATGCGCCTTCAGTACGTGAACGTCACGATGAGATCGTCGCCGACCGCTTCGACGCGATACGCGGTGAGCGGGAACTTCGCGGGCGCGTCCTTCGGCTGACCCGTCGACAGGTCCCAGGCCCCGTTGCAGTCTTTGCAGCGGATCGTGAGCGCATCCGGATCGACCAAGCCGTCCGTCAACATCGCCCACTTGTACGTGCACGCCGCATCGACGCAGAAGAAACGGTCGCCCAGGCGGACGACGAGGATGTCGTAGCCCATGATCTCGAAGTGCTTCTTGCCGCCGTCGGGGACGTCCTCGACCTTGCACAGGTTGACGTCCGTGTCCATCGCGCGGGGCGAACCTCCGTCGGGCCTTAAGGTTTGGGGCTACGCGGCTTTGCGCCGCAACAGGGAGGCAAATCGCTGTCGAATCGGCGCCGGAGCGGGAGGCGGCGGGGGGCTCGCGGCCACGTGCAAGGTGATGCCCTCGATCCCGTGGATGTAGACCTTGGCATCGGCCGGCTGGTCTTGATCCGACAGCGCTTGCCAGAGCTCGCCGCGCGTCCGGACGTACCCCTTCTCCCCGGCGCGCAGTCCGTCGACGACCGTTGCGCCCTCGCCGATCATCTCACCGACGCGCGGCTTCTGACGCCGGACTTGCTGCACCTTGTAGACCGCGAAGAGGAGGAAGCCGCCGAAGAACCCTGTCGGGGTGAGGAGCGATGCGAGGAAGACGACCTGGTAGTCCGGCGACACGACGAACCGCGGCGGGCGAAGCGGCGCGAGGAACGCGGCCGCCAAGATGATCGCGATGATGCCGCCGATGCCGAACACGCCATGGCCGGGCGTCTTGACCTCGATGATGATCAGGACGACGCCGACGATGAACAGCAGGAGGGCGATCGGATCGACGCTGAACCCGAGGCCGATGAGGGCGAGGAGGAGGATGATGATGCCGGCAATCTCCGCCCCATGGCCGGGCGTGGTGACGCCGAAAATGACGAGGTAGATGCCCAGGATCAGGAGGAGGGACGCGACGAGCGGGTCGGAGAGAATCTCGAGCAGGCGAACCCGCGCCGACGGACTGAACGTCACGATCTCCGCGTTCGCCGTCGCCAGGGAGAGGCCCTTGTACACGGTCGTCCGGCCGTTCGCCAAGTCCGCGAACTCGGAAGGGCTCGAGGCGACCAGCTCGGTCGCGCCGACCGCCTGCGCCTGGGTCGCGTTCAGGTTCAGGTTGTCACGGACGAACGCGTCGGCGAGGGTTACGTTCCTCCCGTTCAGAGACAACTCCTCGGCGATGGCGCCGACGACCGCGTTGATGATCTTCTCGTCCGTCACGGGAACGACGCCGCCGGGTCCGACTTCGACGGGCTGAACGGATCCGATTGTCGTGCCTGGCGCCATCGCAGCGAGATCCGTGGATACGAGGAGGATCGTCCCCGCGCTCCATGCGTGCGCACCGGCCGGCCCGACCCAGCCCAGGATCGGGACGTCCCGGGCGTTGTTGAACATCTCCGCGATGGCGACCGTCTCCGCGAGCCCGCCGCCCGGTGTGTCGAACCGAATCATCAGTGCGGCGTACTGTCTGACGCGGGCTTCATCGATCGCCTCTTGCAAGTAGTCGACCGTGGAGCGATCGATTGCGCCGTCCACTATGGCGAAGAGAATCTGCGGCCGTTGGGCTCGCGCTGCGGGCGATAAGGCGACCAAGAGGATCGGCGCAAGGGCGATCAGCAGGACGATCCGTGCCCGCCGTGTCGATGCGGCCTTCACTCTTTCTTCTCTCCCCCTTTCTTCGCAAAGGCGGCTGTCAAGGAGGCGACCTCGCCCGTGATGTCCCCCGCCGCGGTCGTGTTCGTGACGACGATCATGTTCTTCTCCCGCGCGATCTCCGTGAGGGTCTGCAGTTCCCGCAGGCGCATCGCGGACGGCGCGGAGCCGTACAGCATGGCGGCCTCCCGCATCTTCTCCGCCGCCTGGAACTCGCCCTCCGCCATGATGACGCGCGATCGCCGCTCCCGCTCCGCCTCCGCCTGCTTCGCGATCGCCCGCACCATCGTGTCCGGCAGGGAGACATCCCGCAGGGTGACGGCCGAGACCTTGATCCCCCACGGCTCCGTGGCGATGTCGAGCAGGACCTGAATCCGCTTGCTCAGCTCCTCCCGCTTCGAGAGCAGCTCGTCGAGCTCGACTTGGCCGAGCACGTCCCGCAGGGTCGTCTGCGCGAGCAGGTTCGTCGCCTGGACGTAGTTCTGCACCTCCGTGACGGCCTTGAGCGGGTCGTAGACGCGGTAGTAGACGACCGCGTCGACCTCGACGGAGACGTTGTCTCGCGTGACGACGCGCTGCCGTGGCACATCGAACGCCACGACGCGCAGGTCGATCAGCACCCGACGGTCGAAGATCGGGATGATCATCGTCAGGCCGGGCCCTTTCGGCTGGGGGAGGAGCCGTCCGAGACGGAACACGACGAGCCGCTCGTACTCCCGGACGACCTTGACCGCCGATCGCAGGATCACGAGAACGAGGATGATCGCGAGTACCGTCGCAAGGATGAGTTCCTCTCCCGCCATGCCCCACTACCCCGATGGACAACGCGCGCTCGGCGAATAAAAGCGTTGGCCGGGCAAGCCCCGGGGACGGGCCGACGTGGGCGTTCTCGCTAGCGGGTCGCGGTCCACAGCATCGCGCCGAGGCCGACCGCCTCGAGCGCCCCGATCCCGAGGAGGTACGGGTCCAGCGCCCTCGGCACGACGTCCATCATCGTGCCGAGGGAGTAGACCATGAGGAGGTTGTGCGCGAAGAACGCGGCCGCGAAGAGGAGGAGCGCGAGGCTGAACGGGGCCTTCGTCCGCGCGTACACGCCGCGGTACACGGCCAGCAGGACTGCGGCGAGGACGACGTTTGCCGTGCTGACGGCGAGGCTGCCCAACATCAGGAAACTCGCCATCGACCCACCCCATTCACGCGCCGGACATGGACGTATCCCACAATCTCACCCGAATCGCCCTCCCGGAGGTTTCGTCTTCTCGCGGATCGCCTCGAAGATCGCGTAGTTGCCTTCGAGGTAGGGCGACAGGAAGTAGGGGGCCGCGTACGCGTCCCCGACCGGCCGGGTGATGAGCCCGTTCTCCTGAAGGAGGTCGAGGTGATGCCGGATCGTGCGATAGTCGAGGGCGAGCGCCTCCGCGAGCTGGTTCGCGTTGTACGGCCGCTCGTGGAGCGCCTCGATGATCCGTGCCCGGTTGAACCCGCCGCGGGTGCCGGCGATCAGATACCAGAGGAGCTGTCGGAGCGCCGCGCTCACGGACCTCGGGCGGAGAACGACGCCGCCGAATAAATACGGTCCCGCAAAAAAGGAGAGAGGCCCGCGTCACGCCTAGAGCGTGAAGAGCGGGCAGAGCACGTACGACACCGGGGTGTTGGAGATCGTCACGTGACCGCCGGCCGCGGCCGCAAGGACGTCCGCGTCGTTCGTGAACTGCATCGGAGCCATGTCCACGAAGGTCACCGAGTACACCTGCCACCGGCCGCCCCGGTAATCGGAGTCGCCCGGCAACGAGTTCGTGACGGAGATGAGGCCGGGGCCGAGCGAATAGAGCACGTTGAAACTCTGCTCGGGACCCGGCTGCAGCGTCGTCGGCACGAACGTCGCCCACAATACGTCGTCCCCATAGATCCGTCCCGCCGCTCTCTCGGGCGCCGCCGCGGACGCGACGCCCGCGAGGAACGCACCACCGAGGACGGCCATGACGAGGACGGCCACCATTCCTGTCTTCCCTTGCATGTTGTTCACCTTGGGCGGAATCGCCCATCGGCGGGCCACGGGATCGGCGGTAGAACCGGCTTGCGCAAGATGTGCGACAAGTCTCACCCGAATTGCGCCCGATTCTCCCGCGGTCGTACCTCCACTTAGAGGTACGAACCGATCGGAGGCTCGCCGTGCCGGACGGGATCCCGGGCCCACGGGGACCGTGGCGGACGCCTCAGAACCGACCCATCATCGCGGCCATGTGCTTCGCGCCGCCGATGAAGTCGGGGATGCGGAAGTGCTCGTTCGGCGCGTGGTAGTTCGAGCCGTCGTACGAGACGCCGGGGCCGGAGATCGACGGCACGCCGACGACCTCGTTGAAGAACCCGTGGGCGGAGGCGCCCGGCGACCATGGCCAAACTTCCGGCTCCCGCCCATAGGCGTCGACGGAGCCCTTGATGGCCGCCTTCACGACCCGCGCGTTCATGGGGATCGCCGCGGCCTCGAGCGCCTCCTTCGCCGGCGAGAGCTCGATGTCCTCGAAGCCCCTCGCCTTCAGGTGGTCTCGCAGCTTCGCGAGCTGCCGCTCCTGCTTCATGTTCGGCACGAGTCGGAAGTCGATCTTCGCCTTCGCGACGGCCGGGTTCACCGTCTTCGTCCCTTCCTCGATGTACCCGCTCACGAACCCGCAAATCGTGCACGTCGGCGAGTAGATGAGGCGCCGGAGCAGGTCGAAGTCGCTGCCATCCCCCACGAACCCCGAGACGCCCCAGAACTCCTTCAGCGCCTGCGCCTGGAAGCGGCTCGCCTTCAGGTAGCGCAGTTCGCGGGCGGTCGGGCGGCGCGCGTCCTCGTACCATCCGGGCACCTTGATGCGGCCGTTCGGATCCCGGAGCGTCGTGAGCGCCTGGATCAGCCGCCACGCCGGGTTCGGCGCGATCGCCGCGTACGAAGAGTGCTGGTCCACCTTCGCGGTGCGGCTCTTCATCTCGACGTACAGGATGCCCTTGCACCCGAGCTCGATCTTCGGCGTGCCTTCGTGCAGATGGTCGCCGCCCTCGATCGTCGCCCCGTCCGCCCGGAGGAGCTCCTTGTTCGCGTGCACGAACGAAGCGAAGTGCGGGCTGCCGACTTCCTCCTCCCCCTCGACGACGAACTTCAGGTTGATCGGCGGCCGGCCCTCGACCGCCCGCCACGCCTGGACCGCGAGGATCTGGATCATCAGGTTTCCTTTCGTGTCGGCGCAGCCGCGGCCCCAGAACTTGTCGTCCTCGATGACCGCGTCGAACGGGTCCCGCTTCCACTCGTCAAGAGGGTCGACCGGCTGGACGTCGTAGTGCTGGTACATGAGCAGGGTCGGCTTCCGCTCGTCGACGACCATCTCACCGTACACCACGTTCGGGCCGCCGTCGGTCGGGTATTCGCGGACCTCGAACCCGTTCTCCGCGAGGAGGCGGTGGACGAACGCGGCCGTCTCGGGCTGGGCGCGCTTGTGGGCCGAAATCGTGGGAAACCGGACGTATTCCTTCAGGGTTTCGAGCGCCTTGCTCGTCCCCGATTCCACCTGGAGAAGCACATCTGCGAGAGCCATGCCAAATCCAGCCCCATGAACGCGGGAGGCCTTAAGAACCCGAGCGGTCGCCGCCATGCAGCGCGACGCTCGCGGGCTCGATCCACCGCGCGATCCGCCAAGGATTTATTTGCCGTGAGCGCCATGCAAAAGTCGGCTCCATCCGGCCGAGCCACGGGGGATCCGGTTGAAAAACGAACGTCTCATCGTCATCCTCGCCGTGACCATCGCGGCGGTCGCCGTGTCGGTCGCGGCCATCGCCGCGTTGGCCCTGTCGTCCCTCGTCGCATCCATCCCGCCCAGGACTGGCACCTCGGACGACGTTTCCTTCGACGTCTTCACCGACAAAACCGAGTATGCGCCCGGGGAGGTCGTGCACATCACGGCGGTCCTCCACAATAATGCCTCGGTGCCCGTGACCGTGACGCACGGCGACAGTTGCGGGGACCGCACGTTCATCGAAGACGCCAACGGCACGATCGTCTGGGTCGACCCGCCGGTCGAAACCAATTGCCTCCAGGTGATCGTCCAGACGACCCTCGCACCCGGAGAGACGAGAACCTCCCACGTTGACTGGGACCAGACGGACCTCGCTCACGGTCCGGTCCCTGGGAACCAGTCCTATCGGATTCACTATTGGGCGGGTGTGGTCAATCTCAGCATCGAGGGCGATACCTGGATCCACATCCGCGCGGCGACCGGAGCATGAGCCGTGGGACGGCGGGACGTTCTCGGCCCATCCTGACAGAGGGGTCCGCGGACCCGTCCCCGACGGACGAAGCCGACCTCGGCCTCCTCCATGCGGACTCGCGGTGCCTCGGCCGTGCATTCGATCGAAGGCATCTGCGCGAAAGGCATATGTCCGCGAACGGGTGTCCGCTCCGCAGGTGAGACCATGGAACTCATGAAAGGCGCCCACGTGATCGAGAGTTACGCGACGACGACCCTCCTCATCGACGACCGCCTCGTGCTCATCGACACGTCCGCGGACGCGGATGCGGGAAAGGTCATGGACTACCTCGCGAAGGTGAAGGTGAAGCCGTCGGATCTGTCGACGATCTTCGTGACGCACACGCATCCGGACCACGTCGGCGGGCTCGCGGCGATCAAGAAGGCCTCGCCCGCGAAGGTCGCGGCGCATCGCGTCGAGGCGGACTTCATCTCCCGCAAGCAGACGTACGGCGGGCCGGGGGGCCCCCAGCGCCATCCGGGCACGCCCGTCGACGTCCTCCTGGAGGACGGCCAGATGCACGACGGGCTGCGGGTCATCTTCACGCCCGGCCACACGCGCGGGAGCATCTCGCTCCTCGATGAGAGCCGGTCCCTCCTCGTCGCGGGCGACGCGGCGAACAACGAATCCGGGCTGAAGACGATGGACGACCGGTACAACGTCGATCCGAAGCAGCACCGCGAATCGATCAAGAAGCTCGCGACGCTCCACTTCGACACCGCGATCTTCGGCCACGGCGAGCCGATCAAGGGCAACGCGAGCGCGAAGTTCGCGGACCTCGCGAAGCATCTGTAGGCGTCGCCGCGGCGCCGAACTCCGCGGACCGCAACGTCCGCAACGCCTCCGTCCCCGGAAGGCTCGGCGCCGATGTCAACGCGTGACAATCACGGGCGTAGATTTATCCGGGGCCGTGGCTCATATGCGCGTTTGGAATCCTCTTCCGGCGGAGGTCTCCCCCGTTGTCGCCTCGCTATCCCTCGTCCACCGCACGGCGGATGGTCGCGGTCGCGGCGACCCTCGCGCTCCTCGCCTCGTTCGTGCCAGTCGTCTCCGTCGCGGGCGCCGCGCCGCCGCCGCCCGTGATCTCCGGCTTCCTCGTCCATTCCGAATTCCGGCCGAACGATCCGTTCTACGTCGACCAGTGGGGGCTCCGACAGATCGGCGCGCCCCAGGCGTGGGACGTGACGCTCGGCTCTCGGAACGTCATCGTGGCCGTCGTCGACACGGGCGCCGTCTGGACCCACCCGGACCTGCGGGCGAACATGTGGTCGAACCCGTCGGATGGGACGCACGGCTACGACTTCGTCGATGGCGATACGAATCCGACGGAAACGGACCCGTCTGGCGTCTACCACGGGACGGGGGTCTCGGGGGTCGTCGCCGCGGTGACGGACAACTCGCAATGGATCGCGGGCACGGCCCAGATCAGCCTGATGGCGGTGCGCGCCCTCGGCTCGAACGGCCAAGGGTCCTCCCTCAACGTGTCCCAGGCGATCCGCTGGGCCGCGGACCACGGGGCCCGGATCATCAACCTCTCCTTGGGAACGAACGAGACGTTCGGCGGGCCGACCGACATCGAGGTCGCGATCAACTACGCGTGGTCGAAAGGAGCGTTGATCGTCGCCGCGGCGGGCAACGGCGGCGCCGATGGCGTCGGCGACCCCGCGCTGGACTACCCCGCCCGGCTGCCGAACGTCGTCTCCGTCGCCGCGATCGATGAGACGGGCCAGCGGGCCTCCTTCTCGAACTACGGCCCCGGGCTGGACTTGTCCGCGCCGGGCGACCGCATCCTCACGCTCGACGGGAACAACAACATCCAGTACCTTCGGGGGACGTCGTTCTCGGCGCCGTTCGTGAGCGCCGTCGCCGCGCTCCTCCTCTCGGTCGACCGGAACCTGACGAACGTCGACCTCTGGAACATCCTGAACAGCACGGCGGTCCTGCCGAGCGGCGCCGTCTGCTGCACGGCCTACGGCTGGGGCGTCGTGAACGCCTGGAACGCGATCAACGCGCTGAGCCAGCCGTTCATCTCCCTCACGTCGTACCCGACGTCCGTGTCGAGCAGCTCGATCTTCGGGATCACGTGGCGGATCCTCGGACCGGCGGGGCTGAGCGTGTCGGACACGCACGTCCTCTGGGGGGCTGCCCCGGGCGCGCTCGGGAACGCGACGCCGTCCCAGTCGGGACAGACGCAGGGGTCGTACACGGCGGGCGGCCTCTCCATGCCCTCGGGCGCGGGTGCGCTGTACTTCAAGGTCGTCGCGACCGTCAACGGGACGACGTACACCTCGCTCTGCTCGGGGCCGGGAGGGACGTGCGTCGTGAGCGCCTCGAGCCTCCCCGATTTCATCTTCGTGCTCTACCAGTTCCTCGCGTCGAACCTCCTCTACCTCGCGCTGTTCATCCTCGCGCTGGCGGCGGTCGTCGCGTTCATCCCGCAGCGACGCGCCGCTCGGGCGCGCCGCGCGGGGTACCCGCCCCGCACGATGTATCCGCCCGGGTACTACATCCAGGCCGCTCGTCCGACCCAGCCGCCGCCTGCGCCGCCCCCGGGCCCTCCCGTTCAACCTCGCGCGGTGAGCCCGCCACCGCCGGTCGAGTTCGTGCGGCCGGCGAGCCCGCCGGTCGCGCCCGCGCCGCCGGCGTTCACGGCCTCGACGAAGAAGCGCTGCCCGAACTGCGGGACGATTGTGAACGCGGAGAACCTCTTCTGCTTCTTCTGCGGACACCCGTTCCGCTGACGCGGTGATCCGAGCCGCAGTCATCGGTCGACGATCCGGCCCGTTTCATACCTCTAAGTAGAGGTATGCCTGAGATCCCTCTGCGGGACCTCGCCCGGTCTCGCTCCGATCAGGCCGCGTCGTGCTTGGTGAACTCGTAGGCGGACATCGGTTTCCCGTAGTCCACCCGCCACGCCCGGTCCGGCGCCGTCTTCCCGAGGGCCCGGGCCATCTCCCGCACGTGGATCGGCACGGAGCCGCAGCACGAGCCGATGTAGTTGATCCCCATCCCCTTCGCCTCGGCGGCGTAGGCCCCCATCGCCCGCCTCGACAGGACGAGCGTCTCCGTCTCGTACGGGAACTCCTTCGTCGCGGTGAAGTCCGGGATCCCCGGAGGCGTGCGGTACGCCGTCGGCTGGGTCGCCACGAAGCGCGTGACGGCGTCCCGCATCTCCCGGGCGATCGGGAGCATGAGCATCGGATTCCGCAGGCAGTTCACCCCGACGACGTCCGCGCCGGCGTCCCGGAGCGCGCGGGCGCACTCGGCGGGGGTGTGCCCATCGTACGACATGGGATTCTTGTCGAACGACATCGTCACCATCGACGGCAGGCCCGTCTTCTCGATGCGCTCCGCGGCGACCAACGCCTCTCCGAGCCACGAGAACGTCTCCGCGACGACGAAATCGGGAGCTTCTTTGAGCTGAGCCTCGAGTTGCTCGTCGAAGAGGCGCCGCACCTTCTCGGCCGACGACGCGTCCTTCGGATCGTACATCCACGTGAGGCTGAGGTTCGCAGCGACGAGCGCCTCGTCTCCCGCGGCCTCGCGGGCGAGTCGCACGGCGGCGCGATTGATGTCGCCCACGCGATCCGCGTAACCCGTTGTCGCGAGTTTCTCCTTGCTCGCGTAGAACGCAAGGGACTGGAGGACCTCCGCGCCCGCGTCGAGGAACTCCCGGTGCAACTCCGTGACCGCGGAGGGATGCTCGAGGACGACCTCCGGCGTGAAGGGGCCCGGTTGGACGTAGCCGCGCTTCTCGAGCTCGAGGAGGTATCCGCCGTCGCCGAGGACGACGCCCTTCGACAGGCGCTCGAGGATCCCGGGTCCACGGGAGGGTTTCCGGCGGCCTCCCCGCTTCGCCGCCATCGCGGGCCGCAAGGAGCGACGCGGCTTATAGTTTGACGGACCCGCGCTACCCGGAGCACAAAAGCCTTATTCCCATCCGGAACTAGGTGGTACCCGTGGCGAAAAGCAACATGCTGTCGCGCGTACGCAAGAAGGTCGTGACGACCCGCACGAAGGTCGCCCTTGCGTTGGGCCGCGCGTTGGTCAAGAGGCGCTTCCGATCTGCACGGCGGAAGCTGTGGACCCGGATCCGGCACGCCCTCCCGAGGCACTGACGCGGCGGTGGACGCCCGAGATGCCCGCGGCCCCGAACCCTTCCGCGATGCGGGAGATGGGCGAGGCCCCGGCCGCCGACCCGTGCGACGTCTGCGGCGGGCCGACGTTCGAGCGGCACTGCAAGGTCATCTGCCGCCGGTGCGGGTACACGCGGGACTGCTCCGACCCCTAAAATCGACACCTGCCGGGATTTTCGACAAACGACGTGATAATCTACGGCAAAGGCTTTAGAGCTGGCACCTCGTCGCCCCGCCTCATCCGTGGGACCCCATGGACGACCGTCCCTTCCCCCGCACCGATTTCGTGCGCCGCACCCTCGAGCAGCGCCGCTACGAGCCCGAGGTATCGTACGCCCGAGACCTCCTGGCGCTCGAGCGCCTCCTCTCGAGTCGGGCCGTCGGCATGGCGGACTCGATCGCGCTCTCGAACCTCGTCAGCCGCTATCCGAGGGAAGCCGACGCGATCGTGAGCGAGCTCGGAGTCCGATCCTTCGTGCCGTTCGAAGACGACCGCCTCGCGGCCCTCGTCGACGAACGCCTGCAGCTGGCGTTGCGCCGCCATCCGCTCCCACGGCTGCGGGCCGAAACGCCGCTCCATCCCTTCGAATTCTGATCCGCCGGCGATGAGTCGGTAGAAGATTTATGCTGCCTAGCGGTCTAGCCGCGTTGATGCCGTTCGCGAAAGCGGTGAAGGCGGCCGACGTCCCCGAAGGCGGCGTCGCCCGAGCCGTCGTCGGCGGTCGCGCAATCGCGATCGTCCATCGCGGCGGGAGCTTCTTCGCCTTGGATGGGGTGTGCACGCACATGGGCGGGCCGCTCGGAGAAGGCACGCTCGACGGCGAAGAACTCGTCTGCCCATGGCACGAGGGCCGATACAACATCCGGACCGGGGAAGCGAACCCGGACACGGACTGGGTCCGAAACACGAAGACGTTCCCGACAAAGGTCGAGGACGGCTTCGTCTGGGTCGATGTTTGAGGGCCATCGACGGACTTCGTCCGTGCCGGATCGACGCCGCCAAAACAGGCCTCCACACGCGCGCGCGTGAAAAGTCAATGTCCGACATCAACATATTTAAGTAATCGCGAGACGAATGCGCCCCGAGTTGCGGCGGCTCATCCTCGCCGAGAAATACAGCGCCGCCCGCCGATTGGCCCGCATCCTGTCAGGAGGGAGGGCGGAGACCGTCCGGGCAGACGGCTTCATCCACTTCACGTTCTCCTCGGCCGATGCCGACGTGATCGTGTTCCCACTCCGCGGCCACGTCGTCGAGATCGATTATCCGGACGCGGACCGGGACTGGCGAGCCGTCGATCCGGAATCGCTCATCGACACGGAGCCGGTCCGGCGGGAGGCCCCTGCGGCTCTCCACGATGCGCTCCGCCGCCTCGCCGAGACGACCGACGAGGTCGTCATCGCGACGGACTACGACCGGGAAGGCGAGTTGATCGGGATCGAGGCGCTCGAGACCCTCAGGGCGATCCGGCCGGGCCTGACCGCCCGCCGCGCCCGATTCAGCGCGATGACCGCCGGCGAGGTGCGCCTCGCCTTCCAGGACCTGGCCGAACCGGATTGGGCGCTCGCCGAAGCGGCGGCCGCCCGGCAACGAATCGACCTCGCGTGGGGCGCGGTCCTGACGCGCTTCCTCACCCTCGAGTGCGGCTCCGGACGGCAGGTGTTGTCGGCGGGACGCGTGCAGACGCCGACCTTGCGGCTCGTCGGAGACCGGGAGCGGGACCGGGAGGCTTTCGTCCCCCGCCCGTTCTGGAACGTCCTCCTGGTCACGGGAGAGCCGCCGTTCGAGGCGTCGGCCGTGAGCGGGCCCTTCTGGGACGAAGGCGGCGCACGGGCGCTCGTGGCGCTCGCGAGCCTCGGCGACGCCGCGGTCGTCGGCCGAATCGAGCGGCGCGATCATCGGGAGCCACCCCCGGCGCCGTTCAACACGACCTCGTTCCTGGCGGAGGCCTCCCGCGTCGGGATCGGTCCCTCGCGGGCGATGGTCGCGGCGCAGGAACTCTATGTCCGCGGGGAGATCAGCTATCCCCGGACGGACAACACCGTCTACCCGCCCTCCCTCCCCGTCCGCGAGATCCTCAAGCGCCTGCGCGAGTCTCCGTACCGCGGCTTCGTGGACCGCCTCCTGGCAGGTCCGCATCTCGAGGCAACGCGCGGCCCAGTCCGCACGACCGACCACCCGCCGATCCATCCGACGGCCGCGCAGCCGGCGAAGCGTCGCACCGGACTCCGATCCGAGGTGTTCGACCTCATCACCCGGCGATTCCTCGCGACGTTCTCGCCCCCGAGCGTCTCCACGATCACGGAAGTCCACCTTCGACTGGGGGACACGGAGTTCCTCGCCACCGGTCGCAGGATCGTCGAGCCGGGTTGGCGCGAGATCGTCCCGGACGAACATCCGCCGGGGGACCTGCCGGCCGTCCGCGAGGGCGAAGGCCTGCCGGTCTGCGAGCTGCGGATCGTCGAGGACCGGACGAAGCCGCCGCCATTGCACACCTCCGGGACCCTCCTCCTCACGATGCAGCGCCTCGGGCTGGGCACGAAGTCGACGCGGCACGAGATTCTCGATCTCCTGTACCGCCGGCAGTATGTCAGCGGCCGTTCGATCCGGATGACCGCGGCGGGACGGGCCCTCGTCGACGCCCTCGCGATCTACGGTCCCGACGTCACGGCACCGGAGATGACGCGCGATCTCGAGGACCGCATGACCGCGATCGCGGAGGGCCGCGCGACTCTCGCGGACGTCGTCAGGAAATCACGCGAGGACCTGCACGCCGTCCTCGCGGAACTCCGAGCCCACCGGGCCTCCCTGGGCCGTTGGGTGCGCGACGCGACCTTCCTGGAGAGCGATTACGGGGCCTGCGACGCCTGCGGGGAAGGCCGGCTCGTCCGCCGTCGGGCCCGGAACGGATGGTCGTTCCTCGGGTGCACCCGATTCCCAGCGTGTCGGAACCGCCAACGCTTGAATTCGTTGGGACAGCGCTCTCCGTGGAAGGAAACGGCGACCGGCGCGGACGCGCCGGAATCCCAATCGACGACGGCGTAGTCGACGGTCCGACGGCCCAAAGCGTTCATGCGCGGACGGGACATCCTCCCGGCGGCGAGCGATGGTCTTCGTCCGGGACGTCATGACGCGCGATGTGATCGTGATCGACCCGGAGCGCACGATCCTCGATGCCGCGAAGCGCATGGCGGCGAAGAAGATCGGCGGGCTCGTCGTCGTCAAGCACGGCCGGCCGATCGGCCTCGTCACGGACCGCGAAATCCTGTGGGAGGTCACTGCGAAAGGCAAGAACCCCTCGAAGGTCCTCGTTAGCGAGATCATGAGGTCCCCCGTGACGACCGTGAGCCCTCTCACGACGCTCCGGGCCGCCGCCCGCGTCATGCTCGAGAAGAAGACCCGCTGGGTCGTCGTGACGCGCCTCGACAACGTGGAGGGCATCATCACCGCGAGCGACCTCACGCAAGGCTTCCTCGAGGCGTTCGCGCGCGCCTCGAAGCGCGGCATCGCGCCGAAGTGAGCGACCTCTCCTCATCGTTGGAAGAGCCAGAGGAACAGGTACGCCCGCACGATCCCCCCGATCAGGTTCGCGAGGACGAACGGGACCCGGCCGACCGCGTGGCCTTCCGCGTTCAGCAGCGAGTAGAAGTAATTCACGGCCGTGTCCGACATGAAGGGGATCGCGAGGAGGATCGTCAGGCCGATCCAGCCGGTCCGTCGGACGAAGGCTTCCATAAACTTCAGGACCCGTCCCGCGAGGGCGTGGCGCCCCATCCACCGCTCGATGTACGGGTTCACCTTGTACCCGACGAAGAAGACGACGATCGCGCCGACCGCCTTCCCGAGGCCGAGCGCGACCGCCTTGACCGCGGTATCGATCCCCGGGTACAAGGGCAGGAGCAGCTCGACCGGGATCGGCAAGATGACGGTCGCGGCGATCGAATAGAGGAAGACGGCGAAGAGATACCCGAAGGCGCCGGCCGACTCCAGGCCCAGTTGCATTGCGGCGACCGCGACGAGGCCGATGTCGGACCCTCTCTCCGACCCGGGAATGGACCGGAGAGGCTAAAGGCTTCTGCAGGACTGCCCGTTTCATTCCGCTATGGCATCTCGACCAGCGCCATGTGTTGCGCGCGCGCACGTTTGAGCAGCGACGTCCAAACGAACCGTGCGAGGCGCGTCGTCTCGTCCATTGATAGCTCTCGGTACCGGAGATCGCGAATTGCCTTTCCGCAGGCACTCTGATTCGGGAGTTCCGCGAAGACTCGACGTCCCGTTGAGACAACATGCCTGTCCAGCAGAGGAGAATCATCGCGGCCCCTGCCGTAAACCAGATCGCCGTCTCTCGGGCCTCCTCGGCGTCTCCCGCCTCGAGGGCGTTGCGCAGTTTTCCGTAGTCCTCATAGGTACCGAGGAAGCCGCGGCGCGCCGCCTCGCGGAATTGGAATGCACTCGGCCGCCGTGCGCGGTCCCGGAGGCGTCGAAGCAACTTGGCGGGATCGTGCAACGGCTGCACGGACCGCCAGCCGCTCAGGACCCCGGGAGGTTCCAGGCGTAGCCTCGAACCTCATCGGCCGCTTCGTCCTCCGTCAACTGCAGGAGGGATACGAGAACGCCGTTTCGCACGCTCATCCGCAACCGGGTCCTTTTTGACCGGACAAGGAGAACGAGGTCGATGTCGGAGTGCGCCCGGTCCTCCCCGCGAGCCACGGATCCGTACAAGCCGACGGCCAACAAGTTGCGTCCCTCGCGCCGCCGTAGCTCGGCGGTCAGCTTCTTCGCGCGCTCAAATCGCGGGGAGGGAGTCATCGGACCAAACCCATTCGGGCGCGAGACGATGAGTTTTCCGCCCCCCGCGAGCCCGCGTACTTTATGGGGGCCGACCGAATCCGGTGGCCCATGATGCGCCTCACGACCATCGCCCTCGTCGTATCCGACGCGAAGAAATCGGCGAAGTGGTACGCGGAGAAGCTCGGCTTCGAGATCCGGGACCACCAAGGCCACTGGATCACCGTCGCACCGAAGAACGAGAACCTCGCGTTCCACCTGTGCGAGGGGTTGTATCCGCTGGAACCGGGGAACTCCGGGATCTCCTTCGTCTCGAAGAACGTGAAGAAGGAAGAGGAGTCCCTCCGCAAGCTCGGCGTCGAGTTCACGACGCCGACGACGAAGGAGGACTGGGGCACGTACGCGATGTTCAAGGACCCGGATGGGAACGAGTTCTATATCACCGAGGAATGAGCCGGCCAAGGTTCATGTCTCTCGCCGCCGGTCCCGACGGGATCGGGATGGAGGCCCACGGCCCGCGCTTGGGACTCGGGCGCCGGCTCGTCGCGGCCCTTGGGATCGCCGCGGGAGCGGCCGTCCTCGAGGCGTTCGGCAGCTGGTGGAGCGGCTCCCTCGCGCTCCTGAGTGACGCCGGCCACGTCGGCACGGACGCCGTGGCTCTCGCGCTGAGCCTCGCGGCGCTGCGCCTGGCCGAGCGCCCGCACACGCCGCAGATGTCGTTCGGCTACCATCGGATCGAGGTGCTCGCGGCCCTCGTGAACGCGGTCCTGCTTGCGGGGATCGGCTCGTTCCTCGTCCTCCAAGCGTACGAGCGACTCCTCCGACCCCAAGCGGTTGCCGGAGGGACGATGCTCGCGGTGGGCGCCATCGGCCTGGCCGCGAACCTCACGATGGTCTCGCTGTTGCGCTCGTGGGCTCGTCGGAACATCAACATCCGCGGCGCGTTCCTCCACGCCTATGGCGACGCGCTCGGCTCCGCCGGGGTCGTGGCGGGCGCTGTCCTCATCGCGGTGACCGGCGGAACCGTCCTCGACGTCGTCGTTGCCCTGTTCATCGTCGTCCTGATCGTCCTGAGCGCGGGGCGGCTCCTCCGGGATTCCGTGCGCATCATGCTGGAGGCGTCTCCCACGGCCTTCGAGTCGCGAGATGTCGCCGACGCGATCCGCACGGTGCCTGGGGTGCGCGGCGTCCACGACCTCCACGTCTGGACGGCCACGTCGGGGCTGTACCTCCTCACCGGCCACCTGTCCGTACCGGGCGACACGACGGTCCACGAGGCGGCCCGCATTGTCGACGCGGTCCAAGCTCGGCTCCGGGAGCGATTCGGAATCACGCACGCGACGCTCCAAGTGGATAGCTTGGAAGAGGAACTCATCCCGTCCGCCGATGTGGCGGAGATGAAACGCTCCTAGGCGGCCCGGGACTGCCGACCATGGATGAACCCCGCAGTGCGGGCGGCGAGAGCCATGATCGAGATTATCGGATTCACGCCCGGCGCGGTCGGCAGGAGGCTGCCGTCGCCGATCCAGAGGTCCCGGACCTCGTGGCACTCGCCCGTCGGTCGTGCGGCGGAGGTTTTCGGATCCAAGCCCGCGCGCGCGGAGCCCATCGGGTGAGCGGAGAAGAGGGCGAGTCCGTTCTCGCGGACTCCGAGGCGGGCGATGCGGTTGATGAAGGCGTCGAGATCCGCCTCCCGGATCGGCGCGCGTCCGTCCCCGACCGTGCACTCGCGGAGGTGGAGCGACGAGATCCGCACCGCGCCCGCCGCGCGTTGGATCCGGGCGGCCTCCTGCAATCCGCGGACGAGGTTGCGGCGGTCCCGCGACGTGAGACGGTATTCGAGGATCGGCTCGCCGCGCGCGTCGATCCGCACGCGGCCCTCCGCGACGTCCCGCACAAGGACGATCGTCGAGCCGGCGTGGGCGAGGCGGGCCATCGCCTCCTTGTGGGCGCGCCCGCCGGACCACGGCATCGCGAGCGCCGAGAGGCCCGGGTGGGCCGGTGCGCTCTCGAGCCAGGGACCGTGGTGGCCCTCGTCCGCGGCCTGGAACCGATGGACGACGATCGTCTGCATCGGACCGGCCCACATCCGGATCAGATGCGGGAATTCCGCGAAGACGGCCGTCGTCGGATCCTGCCGCAGTCCCCGGCCGACGCCGGGAAAGCGGATGCCGGATCTCAACAGGAGCGCGGGCGTCTGCACCGCGCTGCCGGCCGCCACGACGGTTCCCGCCCGGACGTGGACCGGCACGTCGCGTCCGCCGCCTCGGTACGTGGCCTCGACGCCGCGTGCCGCTCCGTCACGGACCACGATCGTGTCCGCCCTCGTGTCGAAGAGGAATCGCGCGCCCGCTCGATGGGCGTCCGGGAGATACGTCAGGATCGGCGACTGCTTCGCGTTGTAGATGCATCCGAAGAAACAGTAGTCGCACCGGTTGTCGCAGCCGCGCGCGTTCCGAGGGATCACGTCGTAGTCCGCGCCGAGGCGGTAGCCGAGCGCCTCGCAACCGCGGCGCAACGCGTCGTTCGACGGATTCACGATGCTCTCCTCCGTGTTCACGTGCAGCCGCTCCCACACCTCGTCGAGGAGCGCGTCGAACGCGGCCGAGGCCACGCCCGCCATGCCGTGATCCCGTTCCCACTCCTGCCGGGCCCACATCGGCGGCCGCAGGCACGTCATCCAGTTGACCGTCGCGCTCACGCCCGCCGTCTGCCCCGCGAGGACGCCGAACGCTAGGTCGCGCGTCGTCAGCACGCCATGGCCCTGGAGCATCGTATCGAACGTGTCCGCCTCCCGCTGCGAGAAGTCGTCCGCCGTGCGATAGGCCCCCGCCTCGAGAACCACGACGCGATGGCCGGCGGCCGCGAGCTTTGCCGCGATCACGGATCCGCCGGCGCCGCTCCCGACGACGCAGACGTCGGCGTCGAGCGAGAGCTCGGCCGTGGGCCGCAGCGGTTCGATCCGGGCGTCCCTCGGCTGGGCCGGGTGCGAGCGTCCCCCTGAATCCGGCGCGGCATATCCGACCGAGGGCCAGTTCGGATTCCCGCCGTCGGCGAGGGCCTTGCCGTACGTCAGGAAGAGGACGAGGCGCTTCACCGCGTGGAAGCCCCGCCGTTTTACCGGGAGTCGGCTCCGCGCCCAGCCGAGCAGGTACCGCTCGCGGTCCTCCGGGGACATCGAGGAGAAGCTCCTGGGAGTGCCGGTCAAGAGGGCGTTAAGGGCGGGATTCTCGAGCGTCCGGAGGAACCGGCGGAAGTCGTGGCGCTGGTCCGGGGTGACGTACGACTCGATAATCTGAGCGACGTCGCTGTCGACGCCAAGGTCGCTCGCGCTCCGCCGGTAGAAGCCGTCGGGATCCGGGGGGACGTCCAACGAGGGCACGAGGGCGTCCGCGACGAGACGGAGGGTGCGCCGCTCCGCCGGCGAAAAGGACCCATCCATTGCGGTCGGTGGCGAATGGCCGGGAACGGTAAGGTCCTTCCCCCGCCGATGGGCGCATGTATTTATTCGCGGTGGGACTTCGACCGGCCCAGGAGAGCCATCCATGTCCGAGTACGAAGCCCTCGCGAAGAACGTCATCCGGCGGACGTTGCAGATCAAGCCGAACGAGAACGTGATCGTGGAGACGTGGAACCACGGTCTCCCGATCGCGGCGGAGATCGTCTACCAGGTGCGTGCGGCCGGCGCCCGCCCGATGCTCCTCTTCGAGGATGAGGACGCGTATTGGCGGTCCATCAAGACGCTCCCGGAATCGAAACTCGGACAGGTGGGGAGCCACGAGTGGAAGGCCGTGGGGGAGGCGGACGGCTACGCCTTCATCCCGGGCCCCGCCGACATCACGAAGGTCCGCGAGGCCGGCAAGAAGTACAGCGCCGCGACGGCGTACAACGACGAGTGGTATCGTCGCGCGAAGCGGAACCGGCTTCGGGGCGCGCGGATCGGACTCGGCTACGTCACGGAGGCGCGTGCGCGGGCGTACGGGTTCGACCTGCCCGCGTGGCGGTCGATGGTGCTCGAGGCGAGTTCCGTGGACGGGCGGGAAATCGTCCGGGAGGGGCGGAAGGTCAAACGCGCCCTCGCGGGCCGGGGCCGTCTCGAAATCACCCATCCGAATGGGACCCGGTTCTCGTGCGACCTCGTCGGCCGCCCGGCGGGGATCGAGGACGGGATCATCACGAAAGAGGACCTCGATGAGGGCGAGAACATGGCAAACCTCCCGGCGGGCGAGGCGTTCGTCGTGCCGGACGAGAAGTCGGGCGAGGGGACGATCGTGTTCGACCGGCCGATCGCGTGGCTCGGCCAGTGGATCCGAGACGTGCGGATCGCGTTCGACGGCGGCCGGCTGACGAAGTTCTCCGCGTCCGAGAACGAAGATTTCATCCGGTCGGATTGGGACGAGGCGAAAGGACCGAAGGACCTCCTCGGGTACATCGATATCGGGCTGAATCCGAAGGCACGGTCCGGATTCCTCCAGGATGCGATCGTTGCGGGGAACGTCTACGTCGCCGTCGGCGCGAACGACGAAGTCCCGGGCGGGAAGAACAAGACGGACTTCTACTTCGGTGCGAGCCTCACGGGAGCGACGGTCACGATCGAGGGTCGACCCGTGGTCCGAAACGGGACGCTGACAGCCGGAAGCTAGTCGACCTCCAGGCCGCGACCGTCCCTCTTCTCCCTTTCGATTCTCGCGGCCGCAGATTTATCCGCCGCGGACGTCCTGAGCGCGGGACGATGGTGCCGGAGAACGGCGAACCTCGCATCGGACCTCTCCCGTTGGACCTCCGAGAACACGACCGGGAGGTCCTCGAGTTCCTCTCCCAGGATCCGTCGTCGCAGGTGGCATTCCAAGGGCTGCGCCGCCGTCTGGGCATCCATCCGGAACAACTGTCCCGCGCCCTCCACCGGCTCGCGGACGACGACCTCGTCGAGCACACGGAGCTCGGTTACCGGGTGACGTCCAGGGCGATGCAGGTCCTGAGTCCGGGAAGCCTTCGGCCCGAAGAGCCGGGCATCACGATCCTCCAGACCTACCTGCCCGCGAACCTCGATCTGAGGACCCTCGTCCAGGCGCTCCGCGGGGCCTGGATCGGGCCGCTCCGCTGGTACGGGCTTTCCGAGTTCGCGGAAGGGATGCGCCTCGCGTGGGCGCTCGAGGACGATGCGATCCGACTCGAGACGTTCATCCGACCGGGACAGCTCGTCGTCACGGCGAAGGTCGTCTCCCCGGATCGATTGGACGACGCGACTCGCCTGGGTCACCAGCTCTTCCAGCACATCGTGCGCGAGGTCTCGCGCGAATCGTACTCTGGAATTAGTGGCTGATGCCGTCTCTGGAAGAGGCAGTTCATACATAGTGCCATGCTACACGACTGCCTAAATGAAAATCGCGATTCTAATCACCGCGAGCAGTTTCGCAACGATTCAGTATGCGGCGACTCGTTTCCAGTACAGGAAGCGGAGGGAGTACCGATTGGCAGGGAATGGAACCCTGTCACCCTGGGACTTCATCTGTGTAACGAGACCCATAGCTGAAAAGGGTACCTCGGGAAGTCTGATCCATGGGTTAGGGTGCTCGACAAACTGGAGCCAATCGAGCCAGGAGAGAATGTCAGCACTGCGGTACACTGTGGGAAGTGTGAGCATCACACCGCTAAGACGCCTGTTAAGGCCTCGTCCGAATCGTTTCCTCAATTCGTTGGCGATTGACTCGTGATCTTGGTACTGTGTGGTACCTAGCCAGAGGAGGTTCGGCGTGTCCCGGGGGAGTTGTTTCGCAACCCTTTTCAGGATGCTCTCAATACGTGTGGTCTCTCGCGGGTCTCTCGCGCACTCCACATATAGGACCCACGGCGACTCAACGTAGACGCCCGCGGTAAGGTCAAATTTGGTCCACAATTCAACTCCCCGGAGCCTGGGACGAAAAGCAATCCGTGGCGGCGGTGCAGAGAAGATGGATCCACCTGGCCCGACATCAGGTTCCGAATCCTGTGGTCGTATCCGGGCCCTCAAGGGGAAAATGCTAGCATCTACGGGCCCCGAAACGACTCTTGCGAATCGTCCGTCATAGCCCTTGATGAGGCGCTCCACTGTATTGATCGTTGGAAGGATTGGTGTTTCACGTGGCAGAAGCCGGGAACGAATGCGGACTTCGAGGAACCCGGAGTCGGAATCGGAGACCATTCGGTAGATTCGATCTCGCAAACGGACAAACAAGTTGAGAAAGGCCTTCTCCGCGTTCGAGATTCCCAGTTTCTTACATTCATTGAAGATTCGCTGCCCCCCTGCGTCGAATGCGAAATCGGCTTTGCCGGGCGGAACATCAGGGGCGAATTCGAGGTTGACCTCGCCTGCCCGCGCCACGAGGGCCGCGCAGTGCACCTCGTAACGTGCCGATCCGAACTCGATTGGGCTACGAAGTCTTGCCAAAATCTGGTCAAATTGTCTGGCATTTTGCACAGCCCCGATATCCTCAGCGAGCCCTCGAATACTCCACGCACTCACGATTCCACCAACCTTCCACCAGTTCGCTAGCTCGTGCCTGCGCCGCGGGGGCTTCGAAAGTTCGCTTGACAACCATTCAGCGCCGAAGACACCTTCGACTAGGTCGGACGCAGCTTCAAAGCGACCTCTGTCGTCGGCAAGCTTGGGGTCCTCATGGAGCAAATCGAGCCAATTTTTGCTCTTTCTTACACCCACAGTCCTGAGCATACGACGGACGACTACTTATGGAACCTTGCATCGAGGGAACGCACTTCGTACCCTGATGGGCTCTCGCTACAATTTTCGAGACAATGCCAACCGGAATTCCTAAGTGCGACCCAGGAGCCACAAGCACGACGCGATAGTCATTCGTATCCCATACTCTGCATCCCGCTTCGTTGTAACGCCTCCGGGGTGCGACCCATACCCGGAAAGAAAGGCATACGTGCCGGCCACCAACTTCTTGCGGGTCCCCGCGGCGAGCTCATTAAGCCCTGTCCGCCACTCAGTTTCTCCGGTCATCTCGATTAGGAGAAGTTCGATCGCTGAACGGCAAGAGGCAAGGGCTTGCCTGTTCGCGTCGGCTCCGGTCGTCGAAAGGGTGTCCAACGCTCCCTCAATCATCCGAGCGACCTCGGGATGACCGGCCAGCTGAGTCCGAAGTTCTTGACGGTTTTCGAGTTTGACAGAACCGAGTTCCGGGGCTACTTTCCTCAGGTCCAGGAGTTGCTCCTCTCTGCCCCTACGAAGCTCCTCGAATGCCTCCTTCTTCCGTTGGAAACGGAGTTCGTCGATCTCGTCATTGTAGACCAAGTCTTCCGATGCGATGGCCTCCAAGGTTCCGACGGCCTTCGCAATCTGGGTGTCGAGCCTCCGGTAGGTCTTGGCCGTGGCGAGGCGTTTCACGAGAGCGGAGCTGTTGCCGCCGTGAGCCAGGTTCTTCCTAGCGACCGAGATTCTCCGCAGCGTGGCAACCGTCTCGGTGTACCATTGATCGAAGTTCTTTGTCAGAGACGAGTAGCGCTGAACGAGGTTTCCTCGAAGCCACGTCTTTCCCAGAGCCGCGGCTAGCCTCTTTCGTCCTCTTAGCCCAACCGCGAGATCGAACACTCCAACTCCCAATTGGACGTTCGGATCCAAAGACCTACTAGCCTGTTTGACACCCTCCGCCTCCTGAATCAGGAATTTGCCCCGATCGACTAGGGTCCGCAACTCGTCCCTGGGATCCCGCATTCATTCGTGACTCTTCGTCGGTAGCTTAGACCTTTTCCCCCGAGAAGGCCAGCAGGCGATCTAGAACTTGGAAGGCGAGACAATCGCATCATGCCGCCACTCTAGAGGCATAGGCCGAAAGAATTATGGCCCTACCGAAGGGGTTCGTGGCTGGCAAGCAAGCTTGACCGCTTTCGAGGATTTCGGGGAGAACATCAAGTCGGCACGCAACTTGATTGCAATCTATGACAAAACGGCTCGCACCGCCGGCCTTCTTACCGAGGACAGGAAGGAGCTTCTCCGGTCTGCTGTTGTCTTCTCGTTGAGCGCTCTTGATGCCTATTTCCACCAGAAGATTGAGGACGCCATCGTTCCGATTTTGAATGCGGACATCGAGAAAATGCCGGGGCCTCTAGGCAACATGGCCATGCCGGTCCTCGAGGTGGAGAGGATGCTGCGATACTACAACAGGCCACACGAGAAAATCAAAGCTGTCCTGAAGGATCGGCTGTATACGCTGTCCTACATGAAACCTGACAAGGTCCTCGACGCAGTCAAGCTTCTCGGCGTTGAGGATTTCTTCTCGAAAGTTGGAGAGGAAATAGACCTCGAGGAGGACACCATCAGATCCCGCTTGTCCAGATGGGCCGAAAGACGAAACCAGATCGCCCACGAACACGACCGCATAGGCAGGCGAAGGGGTGGTGGAAGACGACGAGATATCGCCAGGGCGGATGCAGAGTCCTGTGCTGACTTCATCGAGAGGTTCGTAAATGGAGCAGAAACAGTCCTTTCCTCGGAGCTCTGAATTCGCGCGATGCTCTTCATGCGAACAACTGAAATGGAGGAACCTGCGGGGAAGACAATCGCGTCATAGTGTTGCTATCGAATGCTGAGATTTCAGCCATATCGTATTATGGCGATGGCGCGCGAGATTATCAGTGACATATATCAGTGATATACTTATATAGTATCGTTGCAGTACGATATAGCATGCCGGCCCCAGAACCGCTCGAGTTCTATATCATCGATCGACTCCATCTCCCTGAGAAATCACTCAAACGCGAGCCTGCAGTCGACTCAATTCGACCAGATTTTACCGCAAGAGACGGTCGGACTCTCTACGTAATCGAAGTGAAAGCCAGGCGCGCTACACAGAGCGATGTTGCCCAACTCGCCTTGTATCGCGATTTGTACGAGGCTCGTTATCCAAATCTGAAGATCCGGCCAATCCTTGTGTCACGGGAGGTGCCCCCGAGTGTCGACGGCCTTCTGCGCAGGATCGGAGCTGATGCACTTGAGCCCCCGCCACAGCTCCTGTCCAGGGAGATCCAGCCTTCACAGGGTCCCGGGTCACGTGAGGCTTCACGGTTGACTGGTCCGAAGGCCTGGCGGGTAGTCTGCCGACTTCTCGAGCTTCGAACCACGAGCATACGCCAACTCGCTCTGAAGTCCAAGGTGTCGTATGCCTGGGCGCATGCGACGGTCCAGAGGCTAGTCAGAGAAGGCATTGCAGGTCGGCAAGGCTCAATGGTGCGATTCCTTGACGTGGAGAAGCTTCTCAATGGTGTTGCCTGGGAGAGGCCTTTCGAAAGCCTCAGAGTCGGCGTCTTTGCGTCAGAATACGACAATGCGTTCGAAGGAGCGCGACAACTAACGCGAATCCTCAAGCGGGCTGGGGCTCATTTTGCATTCACAGCGCGAACCTCTGCAACCCTTCGCACAGGATATTCTCGGCAGTTCAAGTCGATCGATCTCTATCTCGCTGAAGATGATCTGGGACTGGTAGGCTCGGGCGCAGGCAAAGTCACGGCTAACGTTTTCAAACCAGACCGGCCGTTGGAGGGGCTGGAATCCATCCAAGGTATCCTGATGGCCAGTTGGGAACTGACTCTATTGGATATCGCAGGGCTGGGGTTCAGCTCACGTGATCTTGCGCTCGAGATGGTGAAGCCCTATGCCCATCCGTGACACTCTCGTCGAACTCAGCTTTCGAGAACTCGAGATAATACTCGCAAAAGTCGCTGAATACAATAAGAGCGGCGGACCTGGCCTGCAGCCTGCCGTTCTCATCGGCGGCTGGGCGGTATACCTGTACAACGACTATTACGGTAGCGTCGACATCGACATCGTGACTAATTCTGAGACTCGAAAACGGCTTGGTTACTGGCTTGCCAAAAACCATGGATACACCGAAGACAGAACCGAGTCACGACGATGGCTTACGATGAGGAAGGGGACCCCTCCCGACGAAATCGTGGTCGAGTTTGCCCGTCGAGAGGCAGATGACTATTTCATGGGTCGAAAACACAGACTGAACTTCTCGATTTTGGAGGGACAGACCATAGAACGCACTCTCGGTAGGATACCCGTGCTGGTCCCTTCACGTGCGTTGCTCGTTCTGTTCAAGCTGAAAGCTGCCTACGACCGATCGTACCGCCTTGAGAATAACCAGAGTCGAAATCCAGCGTGGGAGAAAACAAAAGTCATCAAGGACCGAAGTGACATCATTGCGCTACTGGATCCAGATCGCGGAGGCCGGGAAGTTGATGTCTCGGTCCTCGGAGCTGCATTGAAGAAATTCGAGTTCCTCGTCGGCGTTCTCAAACATGCCGGAGAAGACCCTAATGCGGCCGCCAAGTACGAAATCTTGCAGAAAGAGGCTTCGCGCATAGTCAGTAACGCAGTTCGGCTCGTCACATAACCCTCGTGCGACCCGCATCATTTTTGAGGATGCTGCGCCCCAGATTGGGGTCCAAGACGATTGCGCCAAATCACCACCGTTCGCCAGTGAGTAATCGCTCCAAGTCGACACGCTCCCCAGTGTAAGAGTGAACGGAACCCTATAGTCCGTTCATGCCGAAGACTCGAGAAGGATTTGGTGCCGAGCGAACTGGTCGCTGGAAGATCAGTGCGTACTGATGATGGATATTCGGAACAAAGTCAAAGGGGTATCCGTAGGGAAACAACCGCTTTTCGCCTTGGATGAGCAGGAGTACCCCGCGAAGGCGGAAACCGGCTTTCTCGCCTTCAACCGCAGCGTGGATGTGGAATGGGTAGAACACGCTTTTGTGACGGAAGTCGCCGACAATCACCACCATGTATCGTCCACGCTTGAGAACCCCAAGGCATTGCCGGAATGCTCGACGCAACTTCATCAAATATGTGTCATAATCATCGACATTCCCCAGGTCCGACAGGCTCTTCGAGTAGCGAGTCTCTAGACCTCGATCTAATCTCTCGGAGATTACTTTGTGATCGGGATCCTTGTTGAGAATGTTCCAGTAGGGGGGGCTGGTTACAATGAAGTCCACGCTCTTCCTCGCGAGTTTCGGAAGCCTTCTTATGCAATCTCCGCGGATGAATCGGATTCGGACTTTGGATCGAACATGCTCTGGTAACTCCTCCTCAAGACGGCGTTTCCCCAAGCGTACCCAGCGAGGTGAAAGTTCGATCCCGATCGCATTCCTCTCGCACAACGCAGCGGCCTTCAATGTTGAAGCCACGCCGCAGAATGGATCGAGGACAGTCATGCCTGGCTTTGTGAAAAACTGCACAAGTTTGCGGATGTCGTGAAACGAGAATGGAGCGGGATGCATTGCCTCGATTGAGGCCTCAGGATGGTTCTTGCCAAGCCCCGTCTGGAACCACCATGAACGAGACAATTGTAGCCACTCCTTGCCGGTGAGATCATTCAACCGGTTGCGAGGGTCAACCGATCGCTTCGCTCGAATCATGAAGTCCTCTGATGGCCGGTCTTCTTACGTGCCCTGTTCTTAATCGCCTGAAGGGCGAACCCTTTCTCAATCAACCAGGAAATCACAATCGTCCTCACGGCCGCTGCGTCTCCTCTTCCCATTTCCCCTTTCAGCGACTCGATGATTCGCCATTGCTCTGGCGTAAAAGTCACAAGGACTCGTTTTGGAGCTGCCAGAGTATCGCCTGATATCGTTTTCGTATCGCGTAGGATATGAATTAGACATACAATACTCTTTCTGGCCGCCTCTGCGACCCAAACCGCCGTAAAGTCTATAAACATTATAGCGTATAGAGGATACGCCATGAAGGTCCGCGAAGAACGGTTGTTCAAGATTCCAGTCGAGGAGATTCGGGATCTCCTGAAGACACAGTATGGAGTTGACCTAGCTGGGGTAGATCCCTATCTGGAGAAGGACCATGTTGTTTTCGCAGTCCTCGTGGATGATGAATCCGGGGCCCACCCGGCGACGGAAAGGGTCCACCCATCGACGGAAAGAAGGCCTGGGAGAGCACGCCGGCGCAGACGCAAAAGGAACCGTGTCAGGACTCGTGGATGGAACGTGGTCGCGAAGATTCAGAATTCCAAAGGTCTTGTCGCGAACATTTACGAACCCCTCGTGAAGGCTCTCGAGCGGAGAGAAATCGCGAAATCGGAACAACGAAAGGTTGTTCGACAGATCCTCATCGCGAACGGTAATGATCCCTCCGAGGAATCAGTTGAATACTTCCTCACAAACACGCTGGAGTTTCTTGCGCAAAAGGAGACTGGAGCACTGGTAGCCGATGCGTGATTCTGAACTCAACGAGTTATTGATGGCGACTACAGCTGGAGATGTGGAGAAGGTAATCGAGCGTCTCAGTAACAGAATCGAATGGGTTCCCCTTGGCGGCAACGCGGGCAATTATGGGATTATTTCCATGGGCGCGGATCCCTACGATGGGATTACCGAGAGAATCACAAACGCCATCGATGCTATGATTGAACTCCAAGTCGAACTCCGACCTGAGCTCAAGAGAACCACTAGCCCGCGGAAGGCGGTCGAAGCGATTTACGAGTTGAAGGACGGCAAGCTAAGGTGGTGCGAGCAGAGGAGAATCGGCGAACTCGCTTCACACATCAAAGTCAAGTTCATGGATAGCGAGAGTTCGAAGCGCCCAACCATCGAAATACAAGACCAAGGCATCGGTCAACACCCACTTGACTTCCCCGCGACGTTGTTAGGGTTGAACGAGGACTACAAAGTGTCGAAGCTGTATCTGATGGGTGCGTTCGGACAGGGTGGACAGACTTCGTTCGCCCATTGCACGTACGGGATCATTGTATCAAGAAAAGAGTCGAGCCTATTGAAAGCCGGCCGGGACGACCTGGTCGGCTGGAGCATCGTCCGCTATCGAGACATGACAACACCAGACGTCATTTTCAAACGAGGTCGTTGGGAATATTGCGTTGAAGCTGGAACCAGGAGGGTTCCTACCTGTGACCCCCGCGAAATCCGTATAGCCTTCGAACATGGCACCTTGATTCGTCTGGTGTCATACGACCTGCCAAAGGGTACCAGCGACGTGCTTCAGCCGGCAAGTACGGCCTGGAGCTTTCTCAGCCAATCACTCTTCGATCCTCTCCTGCCAATGAGGCTCTACGAGTCTCGTGTACAATATGAGAACCGAAATCGAGCGCTCGCAGGCCTGGCAAACAGGCTCTGGAGTGGAGGGCGGGGAGACAAGGCGCAGATCTGGAGTTCCGACTCATACGAACTAAGGCTCGGGACAAGAGGTTCGGTGACAATCAACTATTGGGCTCTGTCGCCAGCGGACGAGCTAGAGAATTGGCGCGATATCAAGAAAGGTTATGTCTCGGGGAATCACGCGATCTATGTGACTCTGAACGGACAACGTCATGGAGTCGAACAAACGACCTTCCTGCGCGACCGGGTGAATCTAACCTATTCGCATGACTACCTGATCGTTCAGGTCGACTGTGACGGGCTAACAAATCAGTCGAAGAAGGAACTCCTGTCTAGTACGCGTGATCGACTGAAGGAAGGTGAGTTCAAGGAAGACCTAATGGAGGAGGTGGCTCAACACCTGCGCCAAGATCGAAACGTCCTGGCTTTTGAACGAGATAGGAAGGTCAAAATTCTGTCCGCGAGATCAGAGCGCGACACGTCGAAAATCCGAAGTCTTGTTGGCCGATACATTGGACAAAACCCGGAGCTTGCCGAACTGATTCTGGCACGGGGAAAAGAGCCCCTCGAGGGTCAGAAGCAAAAGAAGCAGGAAAGAGAATACGCAGGACCTGAGGAAATTCGAGAGGAGGAACTCGATCGTCCTGACCTTAAGCCAATTCCAACTTATCTCCGAATCACAAACGTGAAGGACCCAATCCCGATTGAGAAGGGTGGGAACTCTCTGGTAAGGCTAGAAACCGACGCCGTCGATTCATATTTCGAGTCGGATTGGGACTCACACTTCCGCGGAGTTCACAAGACCGGCTTGACTATTCGCAGAAGTAGCTCCCGTCTTCGCAACGGGAAAATCTCCTACTTTGCACATTGTCCCCCCTCAGGAAAGACCGGGACCCAAGAGGAGCTGCGTTTCGAACTCGACCTCCCAGACGGTTCAGTCCTCGCCGTTGAGAGAAGCATAGTAATCGTACCGCCCTTCGAGAGAAAGAAGGAACCCGGGGAGGAGAAGCTTCCGGAACCGAGAATTTTCCCCGTATCGAAAGCCGACAACGCTGCGGTGTGGGCCGCTTTTGGGTGGGACGAGAGGTCGGTAGGCAAAGTTGTCATCGAGAAAGCGAAACCGGAGGATTCGGGTATTTACGTGAGCTTGGACAACCTCAATCTCGCAAAGGCACTACGTAGAAGGAAGCTCGAAGCGGATGTCTCGCGTGCAGTCGAAGATCGGTACTTGGCCGGTGTCGCATTCTACTTGTTGCTGCGAAAGGTACATGAAATCAAGGGAAAGTCCTTGCCTGATTCGGAACCAAACGGCTCGAGCGACAGTTCAGCTGAACTGGATCGCGTGGCTCAGGTGGTGTCCGTTCTCTCTCTTCCTATCGAAGCTCTGTAGCGTTTCGCCGGACCACCGAACCCGATGGTGCGCCATCGGTAGTGATTGCTGTGAATCGTCTCCTGCCTGTCCGCCCCCTTATGTCCAGGAAGTTCGACCGATCTGTAATGCTCCACCTCCTAGCCAGCCTTTGGACCACAACGCTTTTAGCATCCAGAACCGAGTTCCTCCGCCTTGCTAACACTAAGGACGAACAATCCTGCGATTCTAAGGCTGTGGTCGAACGCGTTCCCTTCCGTGGCCTTCGAGACAATCTCGTTCCATTGGAACGCCACCCGACTCCGCTACGAGGCAATGTCGAAAAACCGCAATCTGGTCGGTCACCTCGACATAAAACCGTCCGCTTTTTCCAGCTATGAGTGCAAGGAGCCGGGAGACATCTGTCTTTTTTCTGCACATGTCTCAAGCGCATTGGATTTCGCGTTGATTGGCCGACACGAGAACGCACCGGTTGACGCAGCACTGCAGTTCGACAATGCTCGAGTCCGGGTTCGGGTTTCAGTTGAGGGTTGGGGCAGTCTGACCAGAATCTTGAGGCACGTCCCCGATGCGCTACTCGCGCCCAAAACCGACCTTGACTTTGGTAAGGCTGCCAGTTGCACCCCTCAGTCTGTTGAACTGCTTCGGGAGGTTCATGACGCGATGGGGACGACTGAGACGCTCAAGGTCTCGTTCAGGAAGGACGGAATATCCTTCGCTCACCCGAACTCGAAAGATGATCGATTTGAGCCCGCGAGCGTGACATCGAGCTCGGAGGCAACAACCCTTCTCGACAGGGCGGCTATTGACTATGCGTCAAGGATCATTCTTCACGAGAAGCCGTCAAGCCTTGAACTCTCACTGATTGACGACGGTCAAGCGCGGGTCAGATATCTCTACCCAAACGCAGTCTTGGTGTATTTCATCGGTGCGGTCATTCAGGATGAGTAGAGCGACAACGGACCGCCGTAGGGCCGCTCGTGCCACATAGTCACTTCCTTGCCATTGCGAACCTGCGTCACGTTAATCGCTCTCAGCACATCCTCCGGCTTGACGCCGGGCTTCGGATCGAGTCCGTGGCTTCTCTGCGCCGACTCGAACTTGTGTAGTCTGCCGAAAGACTTCACACGACTACCAACCATCTCTCCCTTTACAGCGCCGTGTTCCAGTACGAGGATCAGGGCTTTCGTCATCGAATTCACCCTATAAATGTCAAACCAGTGCTTGCGCATCGAAAAGCTGTCCGTAAGATTCTTGTCGACAATCCCTTCAGCACAGTAGAATCGGTTGTAGAAATCATGCCGATTCTGGATCGTCTTTGGATGAGGGAAGCAGTAGCGCGGACTTCCTTGGGGGCCGCCTACCGTAATAAGCTGTTCCTGAATCTGAAGCCAACGGACGTCGCTCCATAGCGTCGTATAGGTGGTACGAACGGTTCCGCTGCCTACAAGCCGACTGTAGAGTTCGGCGACATAGAGACCCGGACTGATCTGAAGTGTTGCAAAGATGGCTCTGTGTCTCGCTTGTCTGTTACGCACCTCCCGAGGTCCAACCGCCTTAAGAAGGTGGCTTGTGATTCTCTCGTACAGATCCCGGTATTCCGCCGTCGGCGCCAAAGACTCCTCCCTGTCCAGAAGGTACCGCATTCGCATCTGGACCGAAACGAGAACCTCATCCGCGGCCGAAAGATCCTTCCAGAAGCCTTCGTCGCGTTGTCGATTGCCAATCCTCTCAAGCAGCATCTTTAGGAATTCTGCGTCGTCAAGGTTTGAGGAAAACCTCGCAACAATGTCCCTCATTTCCTTGACAACTTCTTGATCGAACGAGAGAGTACCATTCGAAACCGCCTTCAACAGATCCTTCCGGAACTCGGCCACCTTGTGCGATGCTTCGAAGAGTTCGAATTCGTCACGCAAGTGGAGACTCATGGTTTCTCGAACCCCTCCGCCGCTTGATAGTTCATGGACAGTAACGCCGATCGTGTTCTGTCGCTTGTCCGACCTTGGTAGATGTCCTGCCAGAGCTGAGGATCCCGGCTCAGCCTAGAATAGCGCGGGAGAGCTTCAAGAACTTGCCGCTCCAGTCGTCGCTGGTCCTCGAGATCCTCGGGACGACAAACGACGGTCGACACCCTTCCGAGCTCTGCCAATGCAAATGCGTGCACTCGGCCACCTGGCCATATTTGGTCCGAAACGGCCTTCAAAATGGAGATTCTCATAGCCAAGCTTGGGTGTCGCCGATCAGGAAGACGAGCTGCCTCTGGGCCTACCAGCTCGACTAGGGCCCTGGTTGACATGAGAAAACAGGGTCCGGCGAGGCAGAGGGCAACCAGGTCGCAACAGGCCTCTCCAAGCCAGCGCACTCGAATAGAACTGTCTGCGACCAAGTTTCGGATTTCGAAATCGCAATGAGCGGCTTCATGAACGACCCGAGGAAGGAGAGGTAGCTTGTCGTAGCCGACTCCGGGTTTGACAAAGAGCACGAAACTGACTTCGTCGGACGAGACGTCCAGTTTCGATTCTAGACTACGAGTCTCCAAAGGAGAGTCTACCACCACAATGTCTCGGATAAGGGCCGCTCCCGAGATTTCTATAATGGATTCCTCGAGCAACTCGTGAATGACTCTGTTAGATGTGACGAGGCCTCGGGAAAGCGCATCCACCAACGCGCGGATTCTTAGGAAATGTGCCGAGATTGCAGAAATTAACCTGAGTTGCTCTTCGGCGCCGTAGGACGCGAGCTTCCGGATTTGCTTGTCAACATCCTCCGCCCACTCTTCGAGCAGGCGAGCCATGCCTGGTCGGGCTATTCGGCGTCGCCGAACCTTGACGAGGTCCTTTCGCAATCTCGCCCAGTCGGGGTCAAGCGGATTCGGGGACGGCTGTGGCATGGCTCTGCCATTTCATGGATTATGAGACCAGTACATAATAGTAAAGCGGTGTGAGATCCGTTGCCTGCTCAGAATCCCTGGCTCTTCAGCATCCCTGGACTGCTTGTCTGAGATGATTCCGTTCGAATATTGACAGACACATACTTTTCGCCGAGACAGATGCGTCCTGGGAGAGGGTTGACTCGTTCTCTCTATGGTCTCTCTGTCACACTCGGTGTGAAGTGCCACGGATGCACAGACGCCCATCAGATTGACCCTCGTCTTCAGTTGAGCGATTGCATCGAGTATCGTCTCCTGAAAAGTGTCTCCCAGAACTCACAACGAAGGAATGTTCTGCAGCTCTCTGTCAAGCCTTATGTAAACCTGTGACGTGCACCGTCTGTGCGAAGGCTCGCCTCACGGTCCATTCTGAGTACGAACCAAGAAAAACAGGCCCCCGGAATCATACAGACGACTTTCGTGGGAAGCGCGGTGGGG